>Ga0078894_10000787_pt1 | contig 22577 bp, 22 predicted proteins | sample LauGreSu1BDMLBSD_2_FD_67506 | JGI IMG/M metagenome (GOLD analysis project Ga0078894, IMG submission 67506) | Freshwater lake microbial communities from Lake Michigan, USA - Su13.BD.MLB.SD (version 4) (version 4) | ecosystem: Environmental > Aquatic > Freshwater > Lake | place: Lake Michigan... | reverse complement strand
TTATTTCGCCATTTACTTTATATGCGCAGAAGGAGTTGTTTTCTATTCGACCTAAAGAGCAAACTGACACAAAAAAGGGTTTGGGTACGGCGATTTATCATGCGATGGACTTGAATTTTACCTATTTAAATATTCCGGGCTATGTGTTATCGACTACACTCTCTTGGGGTTCCTACTACCGTCCTAAAGGCGAACAGAAATGGACATCGTTTTATTCTGAATATTATTTAGGTTTGGGCGGATTTGATACCTGGAATTTGGGCTACAAGGGATTTTTAAAGTCCAACATCATTGGGATGGGACAAACCAGTTTTATGCTCGATTTGCGGGGCGTAGAGGCATGGTTATTCCCGAAACGACAGCATGGCGCTGGAATCTCTTTTGGCGTTCGCTGTAAGCTGTAAAATTATTTGATGGAGAAGATGAACCACTTCCCACTTTGGGTGAGGGGTTTGTGCGATGCAGTGGGTACGGCGATGTTTGCGTACTCTTTAAACCATCGAGCGGTATCGTTGGTTACGATGTAACCTAAGGTTCTAAAACAATCGTTATCCGCTTTCGTAATCGATGGAGCAGCTTTGTTGGGAAAGAACTTCGCATCGTTGCTCTTTTGTGAGATCTTACCGTTGTAAATGTCTTTGGCGAGATCGGCCTGATAATCGGGTCCTAGTCTAACACCTTTGGTTTGAAGGGCATAGAGGGCGGTATTTGGCGATGGGTCAAAGGCTACAAATACTTCTTGGTCTTGGGTATTGTTGGTTTTTAGCCAGGTGCCTAAAATTTCTAAATCTCTAATATCTGTTATTACGTTTTGAGCATAATAATCATTGGGGGTAAAACGGTGATGGAGCATTCGATTGGCATGTCCAAAACTCACGAAAGGGATAATCCAAAGGCCAAGCATGCTAGCAACCGCAGGTATTCCTTGGAGAAAGATTTGACCGTTAAGGTATCGCTGTTGAAGGGAGAATATCGCAAAGAAAATAAAGGGCCAGGCCGATAAAAAGTAGTAATCGTGGTAGCGGAATTGAAGGTGAAAGAGTACGTAAAGTCCAGCGAAACCCAAGAATAGCCAGATGCTGAGTTGTTCAAAAACGGAAAGGGATGTCCTGTTTTTTATCATCGTAAAGACCCAAACCAAAAGGATGCCGGTGATGCACCAGGGGATATAGAGCGAATCGACCCATGTATTTAGGCTGTATTGGGTGACGGAGATGAATTCTGAGACGGAATGACTAGGATTGATTTGCTGCAGAAAATGGGTATTATACGTTAGATCGGTTAGGTATTTAGCGTAGTAAACCCAGGCAATGATGGGCAGAATGGGAAGGATGAGTGTGAGTGCGTTGAATTTTGGTAAGCTAATGCGATCTTCGGTTTCATCCAGAATTTGATAGGTGTTATCGTCGGTTTTGACAACGGATTGGTTTTTCTTTCGCGATTGTGTGAAAAGGACGAGGCAAACGGCGATGTGAACGATGAGGAAGGAGACTTTAATGAGTCCGGTGAAGGTGATTAGTAGGAGATAGATGATCCAATTTTTCTTGGTATCGATGTTGTATTGCCACTGGATCCAGTGGTAGAGGGCTATGATTGACAACGACAGTGCGGCGGGGTCGGATAGAAAATTCCAGGTATAAAATACAAAGGTGGGAGACAGGTAATAGATACCGAGCAGGGCTAGTTTACTGAGGGTACGGGTTATGTGGAGGGATAAAATTCTCCATGCGGCCCACATTCCATAGGTCACGAGGCCACCAATGAGCAGGCGATAGATGATGGGTTTGAAGCCAAAAATTTGATAAAGCAGGGCTGTGATGTAGGGGAGGATTGGGAATTCCATGCCCGCGACGCCTTCGGCGGCGCGGTTTTCCATCACTCGGGGTTCAAAAAAATTCATCGATTCATGCCAGAAATTCCACGCCACGCTAGCACGATCGGCTTGGGCTCCTTGATGCATTCCAAAAACAGGCATATTGATAAAATCCAACCAGCCCAACCCAAGTTGAATGAGTATCCAAAAAATCCAAAAAGGTCGGTCGGGATTGCGTTCTTGCACGAGTTAGGATTCGTTTAGGGTTTCGATGTTGCTGTTCTTCACGATGTATGTCGGCCTGTTTTTGACATTTTCGCTCACCCGACCCAAGTATTCACCGAGGATGCCGATGCCGAGTAATTGAACACCACCTAGAAAGAGCACGGATATGTGCAAGGATGTCCAACCGACTTCAGTAAAACCAAAGAATTTTTGATACAAACTATAGATGATGAGCATGAAGGCGATACCCGAAACGGCAAAACCGAGCATCGTAGCGACTTTTAAAGGCCAATTGCTAAAGCCAGAAATTCCGTCGGTTGCGAATCGCATCATCTTTCCGTAGGTGAATTTGGTATTTCCGCCCATACGTTCTTCGCGGTCGTACTCAACAAAAGTTGAATTAAACCCTATCCAAGCAATCTGACCGCGCAAATATTTATGCTGTTCGGGCATATTTAGAAGCACTTTTTGCACTTTGCGATGGATCAATCTGAAATCACCCGTATCCAATGGGATTTCGATTTGGGTAATGTTTGCTAGAAATCTATAGAACAATTTGGCGGTAAGCTTTTTAAGGAAGGATTCCCCTTTGCGTTTTTTACGTTTGGCATAAACGACTTCAAAACCCTCTTTGGATTTTGTTAAAAGCGCGGGAATAAGTTCGGGCGGGTCTTGTCCATCGCCATCCATAATCACAATTCTTTCACCCACAGCGTGCTCTAAACCAGCCGAAATAGCGATTTGATGTCCAAAATTCCTCGAAAAATCGATGTATTTCACCGATGCGTTTTCTTCGGAAAGGCCCATGATGATGGGAAGGCTGTTGTCCTTTGAGCCATCGTTCACGTAGATGATTTCGTAATGGAGTTGCAAGGGTAACAGCGCCGCGATAATTCTGTTGTTCATGGGAACAAGATTCATTTCCTCGTTGTAAATGGGAATGATTACAGATAAATCTATTTTGGGCGCAGCCATTCAACAAAAATATGCAAATTGAATAAGTACCTTTGTGATAAATTATAAAACATGAGCAAAATGCGTTTTTCCGGTCATTTATTTCTATTTGTTATCGCATTTGCGATTTTTGGTCAGGTCTCTTGCCAGAGCAAAGTTGATGATTCCCATGGAATGGTAGTTACAGAGAAGTCGTTTGATGCTGCCATTGCCGGCGATAAATTGGTGATGGTTGATTTTTACACTACGTGGTGCGGCCCTTGTAAAAAGATGGCGCCATTTGTTCAGCAGGTACGCGAAACTCGTTCAAAGGATGTTTTGGTTTTGCAGGTGGATGCTGAAGCGCAGGCCACTATCGCCGATCGCTATCGTTTAGAAGGGTATCCAACGGTAATTTTCTTCAAAAGAGGACAGGTTGTAGGTCGCGTTTTGGGATATCAGACTTACGAAAACCTCAGCGGTTTGGTCGATCGATTCAAATAAGATGACATTGGGCCGTTGCGGCCTCCTCGCTTTGCGCCTTTCAGGGCTTCAAACAGCAGGAAAATTTTGATTTTTAGGGATTCAAAAAGAAGTGGAAGCTATCTCCACGCAATCCCATTCTTAATGTTTCCAATGGAATGATTTCATTGGGTGCGATGTTTCCAAGATTTACGTTGCTGCCGTAAAGTTGAATGAACCAAACTTGCTGTTCTTTTTTAGGGGCTTCCCAGATGACATCGGCTTGAGGGATTTTACGGATGATTTCTGCAACCAATCCTGAACGCACTTCGCCGGTACCTCTAAAAATACCTACAGTTCCAGATTCTCTCGCCTCACCGATCACTTTCCATGCACCTGCTTGCAATTCGGTTTCCATTTGCTCTATCCATTCGTAGGGAGGGATGATTTTTTCGGCATCTTTACTTCCTACTTCGCTCAATACCGTAAAATTTTTGGCAAGCGTGTTGATGTAATTGCACTTAACATCGTGGTTCATATCCAAACTACCATCGCTCACTTCGATGTGGGTAATCCCAAGCTTTTCAATCAACTTAACGTAATCATCAAATTGATTTCGAACGATATATGCCTCAAACAAGGTTCCTCCCAAATAAACTGGGATGTTAGCGCTCTTGTATAGATTGATTTTGTCTTGGAGTTTGTTGGTGAAAACACTGGTGCCAAAACCCAACTTTACGATATCGGTGTAATGGCTTCCGTTTTCCAAAAAATTCTCAACCTCTTGCAGGCTCAATCCTTTATCCATAACCATCGTTATTCCGTTGTTACGGGGTTTTGATGATCTGTCGGGCAATTGACTTAAGTTGAATAATTCTTTGTTCATATTCCAGTTCTGGGTTTTGTGAATTTTGCGATGCAGGCTAAGATAGATGTAGCTTTCTTCAGCTCTGGTGCAAAGGTAAACAATTGAATGTGTTCATTGGCATTGATTTCGAGAGCCTTCTCAAGAATGATGAGGGCGGCAGATGCTTGACCACTCAAATAACATAAGGCGGCAAGTCGATAAAATAGTCCACTGTGCTTTGGATTATTCAGCAATCCCGTTTCAATGATATCTAGCGCTTTGTCGGTATTTCCTGTCTCGTACAATGAAGTACTGAAATCCAACCAAACTTCGGGATTGCTTGCATGCTCAATGGTCAGAGATTCATAGAGTGGCTCCCATTTTTCGGGTAAGTTGGCACCAAAATATGCCGATGCCAGCACCATTCCATAATCACATTCAAAATGGTCTAAATCATAGGCCCTCTCTAAATAGGGGATGGCCGCTGAATAATTCTCTTCGTAATGCCAGGTGAGGCCCATCGAATACCAACATTCGGCGTCTTGGGGCTGGTTTTTGAGGATTTCTTTGTAGATGGAACGACAAGTTTTGATATCGTTTTGCTCGTAATGACTCCAAGCAAGGAGGCCTTCTACTTCAATGAAGGTTTTTTTAGGGAAGCGTGTTTGCAGTTCGTTGTATTGGATGATGAACTTATCGTAATGACCGAGTTCGTAGGTGCACTCAAGGAAGGTAATCCAAGCATCTGCAAAATTTTCGTTGATGGTTACGGCAAAATCCAAAGCTTTCAAAGCCTGCTCATGATCGCCTTGCGCCATATATCCCGAACCCAAAACATACCAAGCCTCTGCGGAATAAGGGTCCTTGTCGATAATTCGCTGAATCATTGGAATCAAAGCATCTACCAATCCGCCTTCTTCTGCTTTCTCGATGTATTTTTCTAAGATCACACTGACTTCGGCGCCGGTATCAAGTGCTTTTTCGAGTACAGGCATCGCCATTTCGAACTGACCATGGTAAAGGGAAATTTCCAAAAAGTCTTCTAGCATTGCTTCTTCATCACCTACATTTTGAAGAACCGCTGTCAATTCTTCTAATGCTTTTTTCTTATTCCCTTGAATACTAAGAATTAGGGCTTGCATGAACCCTAGGGCTGGTTCAAACGGGGTATATTGAAGGGCTTGGGTAATTGCAATCCGTGCTTTTGTATATTTTTGATCTCGCACCAGCCATTCCACCAAGTGAAGGGTGAAAATCGACATGTAGGGGAACTGGTTGATTGCGGTTTCTAGAATTACTTTGATATAGGTATCGGCACGATATTGACCTGTTTGAGCAGGAAACTGACTTGCGTAATAGCGGTATAATTCCAACCATTCTCTGGCGGAAAAATTTGAACGTTGTTTGCTTTCGAAGTCGCGCACCAAGGCATCCACATCGCCTTGAAAAACATCTTCTTCGTCTTCGTCGTCCCAGTCTGATGAAAAGAAACTCATTGAGTCAAAATTACAACGCCAATGGGGGCCGGAGGCTCTGCGATTAGGGGTTCTATTCCCCAACTTTTACACATACTTTTTGGTATGGCTTGGGGAGGTCTATTTTTATTGAGATTTATTGATTCGGGAATTGTAAACTTGCAGTTCGGAATCAGCGCAAGTTGATTTTATCGTCAATTATCACACTAAATCAACATGAATACGCCGCTTTTATATGGACTTGTAACGGGATTTGTGATGAGTGTTTCGCTTGGAGCCATCTTTTTTCTGCTTGTTCAAGCGGGTTTGGTGGGTGGCGTAAAGAAAGGTTTTCCGTTGGCGTTGGGTGTGATTACGGGAGATTTTCTTTACATATTGGTGGCGTTGCATTTTTCAGAATCCATCACCCAGCAGTTAAATGAATACAGGGTTTGGATATCTTTGGTGGGTTCATTGGTCTTTTTTGGATTGGCAATTCAGCACTTTTTGCATCATCAACGATCAAAGAAAGATGGTGGTTTTGAGTTGCGCATCAATCAAATGCACGACAAGCAACTTTTCATCAAAGCATTGACAATTAACATGTTAAATCCTGTCAATATTGTATGGTGGTTGGGCCTGTTTAGTTTACCACCGGGTTCGGGATTTGATTACAACGGAAAGTGGGTATTTGGACTTGCGGCTTTGTCCACCGTGTTCCTAACGGAGTTAGGGGTTTCTTGGGGCGCCAGCAAAATCAAGCACTTTCTAACCGAGGAGCGAATCCGTCATTTAGACTTGGTCTTGGGCTTGTTGTTTTCGGGTATGGGAATTTACTTGCTTACCTTCTTAACGGATTTGGTGTAATTAACCCAACGCGATTTATCCTTTATCTTGACAAAATTCGGTGAGCACTCCACCCGTTGATTTGGGGTGCAGGAACGCGATTTGCTTATTGTCGGCCCCGTCTTTGGGTTCCTGATGAATCAGTTGGAAACCCTCTTGAGATTTTTCTGTGAGAGAACTTTTTATATCGTCCACCTCAAAAGCCAAATGATGCAAACCCTCACCTCGTTTTTCTATGAAATTGGCGATCGTGCTTTGGTCATTTGAGGCGGCTAGGAGCTCAATTTTTACGTCGCCCACTTGAAAAAATGAAGTGATTACGTGCTCGCTTTCAACGGTTTCGCGTTTATAGGGCTCACAGCCCAGTAGCTTTGTAAATAGCGCTTCAGCGGCTGCTAAATCTTTCACGGCGATGCCAATATGTTCAAGTTTTTTTACGCTCATTTCGCATACAAAGAACATTCTTTTGCGATAAACTAAAAATAAGAAAACAAACAATCTGCTTATGCGTTAATTTTGCAGTTTAGAAAGTATCTAAATAACTATTCATACCATGTTAAAATTGCCAATATACCTCGACAACAATGCAACCACACAGATGGATCCCCGTGTGTTTGAAGCCATGAAACCTTATTTTTTGGAAATTTATGGGAACGCCGCCAGCAAGAGTCATCCATTTGGATGGGCTGCTGAGGAAGCCGTGGATTATGCCCGCGGTCAGGTTGCTTCTTTGATTGGAGCGAGCGAAAAGGAAATCATTTTCACTAGTGGAGCCACAGAGAGTAATAATTTGGCCATCAAGGGTGTTTTTGAAATGTACGCGAGCAAAGGCAATCACATCATTACACTATCAACAGAGCATAAGGCGGTTTTGGATGCGTGTAAGCATTTGGAAAAACTTGGCGCTGAGGTTACATATTTGTCGGTTGGTTACGATGGAATGATCGATCCAGCGGTGATTGAGGCTGCCATCAAACCGAATACTATTTTGGTTACTGTGATGTACGGTAACAACGAATTGGGTGTGGTACAGAAGATTACTGAGATTGGTGCAATCTGCAAAAAGCATGGCGTTTTGTTTCACAGCGATGCAACCCAAGCGGTGGGTAAAATACCGGTGGATGTATTGGCTGATCACATTGATTTGATGAGTTTTACAGCGCACAAAATGTATGGCCCAAAAGGTGTTGGCGCTTTGTATGTACGTCGCAAAAATCCCCGTGTGAAAGTAACTGCCCAGATGGATGGCGGTGGCCACGAAAGAGGTATGCGCAGTGGAACTTTGAACGTTACGGGTATCGTTGGCTTTGGAAAAGCTTGTGAAATCGCGAAGACGGATATGGCTGAAGAAAGCACTCGTTTGAGTGGAATGAGGGATCGTTTGGAGCGCGAATTGTTGACATTGGAAGAGAGTTATTTGAATGGAAATAAGGAGTACAGACTTCCACATACTACCAACATCAGTTTTAAATATGTAGAAGGTGAAGGTTTGATGATGGGCGTGAAGGACGTTGCTGTTTCTAGTGGATCAGCTTGTACATCGGCATCGTTGGAGCCAAGTTATGTATTGAAGAGTTTGGGTTTGGACGATGAATTGGCGCACAGTTCCTTGCGTTTTGGTTTGGGTCGTTTCACTACCGAAGCCGAAATCGACTATACGATTAATTTGGTGAAGGAAGCGGTGACCAAGTTGCGTGAAATGAGTCCTTTGTGGGAAATGTTCAAGGAAGGCATTGATTTAAAATCTATTCAGTGGAGCGAACATTGATCGTTTGTTTAGAATCGCATCAAAATGTAAATTTGTAAAAGAAAAAATATGGCATACTCAGATAAAGTAATCGATCATTATACCAACCCAAGAAACATTGGTACTTTGGATAAGTCTAAAACCAACGTAGGAACAGGATTGGTAGGTGCTCCAGAATGTGGAGACGTGATGCGTTTGCAAATTGAAGTTGATGAGACCACGGGTATCATCCAGGACGCTAAATTCAAGACATTTGGCTGTGGTTCTGCCATCGCTTCTTCGTCGTTGGCTACTGAATGGTTAAAGGGCAAGTCGATCGACGATGCTTTGAACATCGACAATATGGAAATTGTGGAAGAGTTGGCTTTGCCACCGGTAAAAATTCACTGTTCTGTGTTGGCTGAAGATGCAATTCGTTCTGCAATCAATGATTATCGTGGCAAGAATGGATTGGAGCCAATTGAAAGCACAAAAGTTCACCACTAATTTATATTTATGATTGCCCAAGGAAATGAAATCAGCATTACGGACAAGGCCTTAACAAAGGCTTATGATTTGATGCGTGAGTCTAATATTCTTGGTGCTGAGTATTTTTTGCGCGTTGGCGTGAAGGGCGGCGGTTGTTCTGGGCTTACTTATGAGTTGGATTTCGACAATGAGAGTAAGCCAGGGGATATGAAATTCGGGGATGAGCGGTTGACGATCGTTTGTGATATGAAGAGTTTCCTATACTTATGTGGCACAGAGTTAGACTTCACAGACGGATTGAACGGCAAGGGATTTAATTTTATCAATCCCAATGCATCTCGCACTTGTGGTTGTGGCGAGAGTTTCTCCATCTAATGGAAACCATTTCAATTCATACACCTTATATTCAGCTTAATCAGGCACTTAAACTGTTGGGTTGGGTGGAGAGCGGTTCCATGGCAAATGAAACGATTACAGAGGGATTGGTTGTAGTAGACGGGGTGCAAGAATTTCGCAAACGCAATAAATTATACCCCGGCGCTGTGATTGAGTTTGAAGGTCAAAAAGCGACCGTAGTGGCGGAATAATTAGCCTTATTTGGGTTTCTTGGCAATTTGCAAAAGGTGGTTAAATAGAAATCCATCTTTTACAGAGTTTTGGTGAATCAGCTCAAATCCTTGATTTACGAGGAATTGCTGATATTCAAGGGCATCATATTGATGCGGATGCAATATATCACCGGGTAACCATTGGAATACATACTTCAAATTGGGAATTGCATGCGCATCTGTTGTCAATACCAATGTCCCACCAGGGTTTAGCGCATCAAACAGCTTTTTATAACATTGTTTAATATCGGCTACATGGTTGATTGCGTTCATACAAAAGATGACATCATAGGCTTCTTCAATAACAAATTGTTCGATAGAAGATTGGAAAAATTGCACCCAAGGATAATCGCTTTTGTCGAAATGATCCAAAGTGCTTTGATAGCTTTCAAGAAGCGGGTCTATCGCATGAATCCTAGATTTATCAAGAGCCATAAAAATCCCTGATGGTCCGCAGCCGGCATCCAAAACACGTTGATTCTCTAATTGAGGCAGATGTTGTTGAATTCCAGTTAACAGGGTATTCCAATATTGTATTTTATCCGTTTTGTAATCGGTAATTGATTTTCCTCTCAAGTATTGTTGCCACCATTTTATTTCTGCGGATTGAGCGATTTTCCACTGCGTAATTTTACGTGAACGGGCCATTTTGAGCAAATAGAGTTTTGGAATTGATATTACACCACCACGTTAACAATTCTTCCCTTTACGAGGATGAATTTCTTGAGGGGTTTGCCTTCCATCCATTTGATTACCAACTCATGGTTTAGCACGGCTTGTTTGATTTCGTCTTCTGTTGCTGTGAGTTCAAATTCAATTTGTGCGCGCGTTTTTCCGTTGATGCTAATGGGGTAATTGAACGAATTTTCTACCAATAACGTCGCATTGTATTTGGGCCAATTTGCAATGTGGATGCTCTCTTTATTTCCCAATTGATGCCATAATTCTTCCGCAATGTGGGGTGCGAATGGTGCAAGAAGTATCAAAATGGGTTCAAGAATTTCTTGTTTTCTGCACTTGAGGGTTCCCAATTCATTGGTTGCTACCATAAATGCAGACACTGATGTGTTGAAACTCATACTTTCGATGTCTTCTGTCACCTTTTTAATGGTTTTATGCAGAATTTTCAATTCCTCATTCGATGCTTTTTCGTTTGATACCGCCCAGTTTTCGCCTTCGTAGAACAGGCGCCAAAACTTCCCAAAAAATCTACTTACACCCTCAATTCCATTGGTATTCCAAGGCTTTGAATCGGTAAGGGGTCCCAAAAACATTTCGTACATCCTCAGGGTATCGGCACCGTATTGCGCGCAGACATCGTCGGGGTTTACAACATTGCCCCATCGCTTGCTCATTTTCTGTCCGTCCTCTCCCATTATCATTCCCTGATTCACCAACCGTTGGAAGGGTTCGTCCCAAGAAATATAGCCGAGATCAAAGAGGAATTTTGTCCAAAAACGACTGTAGAGAAGGTGACCTGTGGCATGTTCTGATCCACCTACATACAGGTCAACTTGTTGCCAATATTTGAGGGCTTCTTTTGATGCGAATACTTCCGTGTTGTTTGGGTCGGTGTATCGGAGAAAGTACCAACTACTGCCTGCCCAACCCGGCATTGTATCTGTTTCGCGTGTGCCCTGAGGTGTATTTACCCAATCGGTTACTGCAGACAAAGGGCTTTCGCCATTTCCGGAGGGTTTGTAGCTTTCCACTTGGGGCAATTCCACGGGAAGTTGATTTTCAAGTTGGGGAATTCCTTCGCTATCGTAAGTAATTGGGAAGGGTTCTCCCCAATAGCGCTGTCGTCCAAACCCCGCCTCACGAAGTTTGTAATTTACTTTGGCCTGACCCCATCCGGCTTTTTCTACTTTGTTGATGGCGGCTTGAATGGCTTCTTTCACGGTCAATCCATCCAGAAATCCCGAGTTAAAGCAGATTCCCTCTTTTGCGCTGAACGATTCGGTGAGTGGCAATTCAAGTTCGGTATTCGCGGGTTTGATTACAGGGACAATGGATAAATTGAAAGTTGATGCAAATGCAAAATCTCTATCGTCGTGTGCCGGAACCGCCATGATAACGCCGGTGCCATAATTTGCCAAAACGTAATCGCTCACCCAAATTGGGATAGGCTCGCCGGTAAATGGATTGATTGCTTCTAACCCAGTGAATACGCCTGTTTTTGTGGTATCGGCCATACGATCAATTTCACTGCGATTTTTTGCTTTATTGGCATATTCTTGAACTGCGGGCCACTGTGCATCGCTGCAATATTCTTTTAGGTTTTCCAGTTCTGGGGCTACCACCATAAAGGTTGCACCAAAGATGGTATCTGGGCGAGTGGTAAATACTTTGAGTGTTTTGAGGGTGCCACGAACAACGAAATCAATTTCTGCACCTTGACTTCTACCGATCCAGTTTTTTTGAATTTCTTTGATGGCATCGCTCCATTGAATGCGTTCAAGTCCTTCTATGAGTCTGTCTGCATAGGCAGTAATCCGCAAGCTCCACTGCTTCATTTTTTTGCGAATCACGGGGTAGCCACCGCGTTCACTGAGACCATTGATTACCTCTTCATTTGCTAGAACGGTCCCCATCGCTTCGCACCAATTCACTGTGGTTTCGTCGATGAAAGCCAATCGAAATTGATTCAGGATATTGTGTTTCTGCACGGGCGAAAATCCTTGCCAATCTTGGGCGGAGAATTCTGTTATTTTGCCACCGTGGGCGTTGTGGTTTATGGATCCGTTGGCAGAAAAATGTGCTTCGAGCGTGGAAAGGGGTTCTGCTTTTTGTGCAGATTTATCGTACCAATGATTAAAGAAAAGCGAAAAAATCCACTGAGTAAATTGATAATAATTTGGGTCGCATGTTTTTACCTGTCGATCCCAGTCATAGGAAAAGCCCATAATATTGAGCTGTTCACGAAATCGTTTAATATTTTGTTCGGTTGTTACCGATGGATGCTGGCCGGTTTGGATGGCGTATTGTTCGGCTGGCAGCCCAAATGCGTCGTAGCCCATGGGATGCAACACATTAAAACCGTTTAATCTTTTGTATCTCGAAACGATATCACTGGCGATGTAACCGAGGGGGTGACCCACGTGCAACCCACTTCCTGAAGGGTAAGGAAACATGTCGAGCGCATAGTATTTAGGCTTGCTGGGATCAATTTGTACGGAGTACAATTTACTGTTTTCCCATGTGGCTTGCCATTTTTTTTCGATTTCTGTGAAGGAGTATTGAGCTGACATAAAGGTTGCGGGTGCGAAAATACAATAGATGGAGGTTTTTTAACGACCTTTGCGGTTCATGGCCGATAGCAATTTTATTGATTACGTGAAGATTTGCTGCCGAAGTGGTAGTGGCGGACCTGGAAGCAGGCATTATAATCGTACCAAAATGAATCCTCGTGGGGGTCCTGATGGTGGCGATGGAGGAAAGGGTGGTGACATTATTCTGCAGGGGAATTCCCAATTGTGGACGTTGATTCACTTGAAATACAGGAAGCACGTGATGGCCACTGATGGTGTTGCGGGCAGTGAGAATCGCAGTTCTGGGGCCTATGGAGAATCGGTGATTTTGGAAGTTCCTTTAGGCACAGTTGCCAAGGATGCGGAGACGGGTGAGGTTTTATTTGAGATCACGGAAGACGGAGAAAAAAAGGTTTTGGTTCCGGGTGGTAGAGGTGGTTTGGGCAACTGGCATTTTGCCAATAGTGTAAACCAGTCACCCCAATATGCGCAACCGGGAGAGACGGGCATCGAGCAATGGATTGTATTGGAGCTGAAGGTTTTGGCGGATGTAGGATTGGTAGGATTTCCGAATGCTGGAAAGAGTACATTTTTGAGTGTTATATCTGCGGCGAAGCCTGAAATTGCTGATTACGCGTTTACCACGTTGGTCCCTAATTTGGGTGTGGTAAATTATCGCGATTATCGAAGTTTCATCGTGGCTGATATTCCTGGGATTATCGAAGGGGCGAGTGAGGGAAAAGGATTGGGTCATCGGTTTTTGCGTCACATTGAACGAAATGCGGCGTTGTTATTTTTGATACCTGCCGACAGTGCCGACCACAAAAAGGAGTTTTTAACGTTGTTGAGCGAGTTGGAAAAATTCAATCCCGAACTGCTTGTTAAACAGCGCATTGTGGCCATAAGTAAGGCGGATATGTTGGATGATGAATTGAAGGACGAAATCAGAAAACAAATGAAAGGAATGGAAGTGATGTTTTTTAGTTCCGTAACCGAGCAGGGCGTTGGAGAATTGATAGATGTTTTATGGGCAACTGTATCTGCGGATGTCTAAGAATTTTGATAAGGAGTTTGTATTTTTGAAGATTATAGAAATAAAATAGATTATGAAAAGAATTGTTGGATTGTTTGTTGGGGGTTGTTTGATTCTGAGTTCAGTATCGGCCCAGAATGAAAAGATGACACAAGATAAACTTGGTGATGTTAACTTGTCGGTTCAATTGCCAAAGCCGTTCGTTTTCAGTATCAACCAGGACAAGGTATATGCTGATGAATTTGAACGTCAGTTCCTTAAGAATATTAATTTAAAAGAGGATCCCATTTCAGCGAAAGACATTCGCAGTTATTTGGATTTGTATATCAAATTTAAGTTGAAGGTTCAGGATGCCAAAGATGCAGGATTGGACACGGCTACGGCTTATGTTCAGGAGTTGCAAATGTATCGGGATCAGCTGGCAAGAAATTATTTGTATGATCGTGCTGTAACGGAATCATTGATAAAGGAGGCTTATGACCGTTTGAAGTATGAGGTTAGAGTATCTCACATTTTGGTTTTGGTATCACCTGATGCCTCAGAGGCGGATAAGAAGAAGGCGTTGGATAAAATTGAGGAAATGCATCAAAAATTGATGCGCAATCCTACGGCGGAAAACTTTGGCGATATGGCGCGCAACGAATCAGAAGACGCTGGCACCAAAAGCAGTGGAGGTGATTTGGGTTACATGACAGCCTTGCAGGTGGTGTATGAGTTTGAAAATCAAGCCTATAACACTTCAGTAGGTGGGATTTCACCGGTGTTCAAAACAGAATTCGGGTATCATATTTTGTTGGTTACGGATAAAAGAGCGAATCGTGGCGACATCAAAGTGAATCATATTTTGGTGCGTGTGTTGAACAAAGATGAAAACAGCGATACCGAAGCGAGAAAGAAGATTGATGAGATAGCGGCGAACATGGTTGGGGGCAAGGAAACCTTTGAGAACATGGCAAAAACCTATAGCGAGGATTATAATAGTCGTTACAATGGCGGGGCTATGGACTATATCAACACAGCACAATTTGTGGGTGACATCGACAGACAATATTGGGCAGATCAGGCGTTTACATTGAAGAAGGATGGCGATATTACTGCACCATTCAGAACTAACTATGGCTGGCATTTGCTTCAGCGTGTGAATGTTCGTCCTTTGAAATCGTTTGATGACAAGGAGATGCATTCTATGTTGAAGATGGAGGTACAGAAAAATCAGCGTTCTCAAACATCGGTGGATTCATTGGTTGTTAAGATCAAAAACGAAAATGGATTTACAATGAATCAGAAGGCTGTGTCTGCGTTGCTCGGTTATTTGGATAGCAATTTTATGAAGGGCAAGTTTGATGAGATGTCTATCCCGGAAATGCATGTTGTGGTTTCTGGCCCTGCAAAAAAGCCGGTGAAGACAGAATACAATTTGCGTAAAATGGAAGTATTTCATTTGGCTGACCAGTCATACTCGGTGGGTGATTTGTGCACTCAGCTAACCTACAATTCTAAGGCTATTCAAGGAACCAAAAAAGAAGGATTAGACCGTTTGATAAATGCTTGGATCGATAAAACTTGTGTTGAATATCAAGACGAGCATTTGGAAGAGAAGTCGGTTGAATTCCGCGATATTTATCAAGAGTACAAAGAAGGCATTTTGATGTTTAACCGCATGCAGCAATTGGTTTGGGACAAAGCCAACAATGATTCAGCAGGTTTGGCCACATTTTTTGCTGCCCATCAAGGTGAGTACAATTGGGGTGATCGATTTGATATTGAAGTGTTCTTCTGCAACGACGCTAAGATGATGAAAACGGTGTCGAAACAAGTGAAGAAAGGCATTTCAACAGATAGTATTCGTCGTGAACACACCAAAAGAAACGTGTTGGATTATGCCTATAAGACGGGTAAATATGAAATGGGTGATACGTTTTTATTCGTTCCATCTCGTGTGCTTAACATGTTGTTCGACGATGCGAAATCTGCAAAACCAAAATATCGCAAGCCAGGAATTTACAGCATTGGGCCTGTAGGGGACGACTTTGTTGTTGTTAAGGTGAAGGCTTTTTTGCCCGCTGGACCCAAGACATTGGATGAAACGCGCGGACCGGTGGCTTCTAAATACCAAGAGCAGTTGGAGCGTGAATGGATTGAGACCCTCAAAATGAAGTATCCGGTGACCGTGAATGAATCGGTGATTCAGACGATTGAAGCCAAATTGGTAAATCAGAAATAATACTCGATTTACTGTGCAACACTTGAAAGGTATATTGGTTGGTCTTTGCATTTTCTTTGCATCGACTTCGCAGGCTCAATTAAAAACATCGGGCCCATTATTGCCACCGAAATATGTGGATGGTGTATTGGTTGTGGTGGGTAATAAAGTGATTTTGCGTAGTGAATTGGAGGAGAATAAAATGCAAATGGAGATGGACATGCGTGGTAGAAATCCCGACGACATCGAATGCATGGTACTTGAACAGCTGATTGTCAATAAACTGTTGCTGCATCAGGCAGAGATTGATAGTTTGCCGGTTTCCGACGAAGAAATAGAATATACCATAGATAACAGATTGCGTTACTATAGGTCTAAGATTGGGAGTACCGAACAATTGGAAAAGTATTTGGGGAAATCAATTGCGGTTTGGAAAGAGGAGATTCGTCCGCTGATGCGAGAACAATTGATGACGGATGCCATGCGAAATAACATTTTGCGTGATGTAAAAATCTCACCTCAGCAGGTAAAGGCCTTTTATGATTCAATCCCAATGGATAGTTTACCAGTGATTCCCACTGAGGTTGAAGTTGCCCAGTTACTTGTGGTTCCTCCAGTTAGTTTGGAGTCGAAAGAATTTGCTAGGGAACAGTTGGAATCCGTTCGTAAGCGTATTTTGCGTGGTGAGAGTTTTGAGAAGTTGGCACGTGCTTACAGCATGGACCCAGGTTCAAAAGCCCAAGGCGGATTGTTGCCAGAATTTGGCAGAGGGGAAATGGCACCTGAATTTGAAAGAATGGCGTTCAAGTTAAAAACAGATAGCTTGAGTCAAATTTTTGAAACGGATTTTGGTTACCATATTTTGAGGGTGACAAAACGTAGAGGAGAAAGGGTGGTAGCCTCTCATATTTTAATTCGTGCGGAGAACACAAACGACGATATTACACGGGCTTTATACAAGATAGATTCAGCGTATAATTTGTTGGTTGACAATAAAATGCAATGGTGCGATGCGGTAAAAAAATATGCTACTGCTGGTGATAGGTTTATGGCTTACGATAAGGGAACATGTGGCTATTTCACAGATATGCGCAGTGGAATGCAAACGTTGCAATTTGAGAGTCTACCACCCGATGTGAGAAAAATTGCTGAAAAAATGAAACCAGGTGAGGTATCTCAGCCAGCATTAATCAGCACGGAAGACGGTAGGCCAGCGTACCGTATGATTTATGTACACTCGGTGACACCCCCACATACTGCCAATTTGATTCAAGATTACAGTAAAATTCAAATGCAGGCGGATAGTAAGAAAAAGTATGAGACCCTTCAAAAATGGATTAAAGTGCATAGGAACAATAACTATATCCGTTTCAAGGGTAGAACTTTTGATTGTGAAAATTTGAAATCTTGGGAACATGAGTGATATCGTTTCAACTGCGAAAGATTTTTCGGCCAAAGTCTTGGCTTTGCGTGCCGAAATTGGCAAAGTGGTTGTAGGTCAGCATGAGGTAATAGATGCCTTAATCAATGCCGTATTTTGTCATGGTCATGTTTTGATGGTTGGTGTGCCCGGTCTGGCTAAAACCTTGCTCGTTAAGACACTTTCAGAAACCATGGATTTGTCGTTCAACCGGATTCAGTTTACCCCCGATTTGATGCCATCCGACATTGTAGGAAGTGAGATTTTGGACGATGCGAGACAGTTTCATTTTGTAAAAGGTCCCATTTTTTCCAATATCATTTTGGCTGATGAAATCAATCGTACACCCCCAAAAACGCAGGCTGCTTTGTTAGAAGCGATGCAAGAGCGTCAGGTTACGGCGGGTGGTCAAAGATATCAGTTGGAGGAGCCATTCTTTGTTTTGGCAACCCAGAACCCTATCGAACAAGAAGGGACTTATCCCTTGCCAGAAGCGCAGTTGGATCGTTTTATGTTTCAAGTGATTTTGGATTATCCTGGGTTTGAGGAAGAGGTCAATATTTTAAAACAGACCACGGGGAGTATGCAGGGCAAAGCGATGTCGGTGATTTCTGCTCAACAGATCAAGGAATTTCAGGCTTTGGTAAGACAGGTTCCCGTTACGGACCACGTTTTTGAACAGGTGGTTACGATGGTTCAACAAACTCGACCGGGGCAATCGGGATCACATGCAATGGCAAATCAATATTTGTCGTATGGTGCCGGTCCAAGAGCTGGTCAGAATTTGATATTGGCAGGCAAATGTCACGCCTTGATGAATGGCAAATTTAGTGTGGATCGCGAGGATATCGTGGCCGTTTCTAAGTGGGTGCTAAGACATCGTATCGTAAGAAACTTCAAAGCAGAGGCTGAGGGAATATCTTCAGATCAGATTATCGCTGCGATTTGTAATTGATTCGATTGTTATTTAGATTTTTCGCGACATCCTAGGACGGAGCAAATGGGGCATTTTTCAATGATATGGCCTCTTGCCGGGCAGTATTCTCGACCCATGAAAATGATTTGAAGGTGGGCTTTATTCCATAGTGCCTCAGGTATTTGTCGTTTTAGGTCCTTTTCTGTTTGCTCCACATTTTTGGCAGGGCTTAAACGCCATCGATAAGCCAATCTGTGAATGTGGGTGTCGACCGGGAAAGCAGGAACTCCAAACGCCTGCGACATCACCACAGAGGCCGTTTTGTGTCCAACCGAAGGCATCGCCTCCAACGCTTCAAAAGACTGCGGCACGAGCCCTCCGTGTTCTTCCATGATCATTTTGGACAGTCCATAGATGCCTTTGCTTTTCATTGGCGATAAACCACAGGGCCGGATGATATCGCGGATTTCTTCCACCGAGAGTTTGAGCATATCGGTTGGGTTGTTGGCTTTGGCAAAAAGGAGCGGTGTGATTTGATTCACGCGTTCATCGGTGCATTGGGCGCTGAGGAGGACGGCAATTAACAGGGTATAAGGATCGCTATGATTGAGCGGAATGGGCGTTTCCGGATATAACTCTTCCAAGGTTGAGAGGATAAATTGAACGCGTTCCGACTTATTCATTTTGATTGTTTTGGTTAATTAGAAGAATTGTGTGTATTGGTTTATTTAGAAGAATTGATTGTATTCGGCCTCGTTTTGGAACGGGGTATTTGCGAATGCTGTTGCGAAATTTTGTGGGGCAATTGGTTGATTAACAGTGGCTTGACAGGATTCTGTAAATTTGGCGTTTCGGTGCTCATCGCTGAGGGTAAATTCCGTGATGATGCCTTTGGTGACTGCCATTTTGAGGTGGTAGTTGGACTCGTGGATTGTGATGATTCTTTGGTGTTGGTATGAGGGGGAGTATCCAAAAATCCATTCTGGCGATGTGAATTTTTCTGACTTTAATTGGTTGATTTGATGGTCTTCGCTGGGTTGAATTGAGGAAAGCGTTGATTGGGTAATCGTTGAGAGTTTTTGTGCCAAGGTGGCTATGGTTTGGTCGATTTGTTGGAGATTCGGAAAGTGATCGCCGAGGTTAGTCACGGAAGATTTGTTGCTTTTTACGGCTTTGTCTTGGTACTGCCCTTCGGAGTGAAGTGCTTTGCCGAGGTTATGGATATTGGCATTTAAGAGCAGGGTGCCGTGGTGTAAAACGCGTTTTTTTTGTTGGAAGATGTGTTGGGCGTTGCCGGAAAATTTAACACCGTTATAGAGCAGATCGTCGCGCTCTGAGTATGTCGTTTCGATGCCCATTTCTAGCAGAGCTTGGCGGATGGGCTCCAAGAACCGTTTATAGTTTACCGCTTTATCTAGTGTTGTTTCGAGGTCTTGTATGAATGAAAAATTGAGGTTGCCGAGGTCGTGGTAGACTGTGCCCCCGCCGCTAACGCGGCGGGCAGGTGCAATATTTAGTTGCCTACAGGCGGCATAATTGATCTCTGCACAAATATTTTGATGTTTACCACATACAACGGCACTTTCGCTGCGCCATAGCATAATCAGATTCTCTTCTGTGTGGTGTAAAAAATGGGCCTCAGCCGCTAAGTTGTAATACACATCGGTTGATTCTGAAACAATGAGGCGCATAGGAGTTGCTAAAGTGGGTTTGTTCGACTTAACCCAATGGTTCCGTGGCAGATTTGGATCTGCGCAATTCAAAGTTCTGTCCCAAATAAACCTTCCTCACCATCTCGTCGTTCGCCAATTCCTGGGCTGTTCCATGTTTTAATAATTTGCCTTCAAACAACAAATACGCACGATCCGTAATGCTCAGCGTTTCCTGTACGTTGTGGTCGGTGATCAAAATCCCAATATTCTTTTGCTTCAATTTTGCTACAATTTGTTGGATATCCTCCACCGCTATTGGGTCGACCCCGGCAAAAGGCTCATCAAGAAGGATAAATTTTGGATCGGTTGCGAGGGCTCTGGCGATTTCAGTTCTTCTTCGTTCTCCCCCAGAGAGCACTTTTCCTAAGTTTTTTCTGACTTTTCCGAGACCGAATTCGCTGATGAGCGATTCCAATTTTTCTTCTTGCTCTTTTTTGGTGAGTTTGGTCATTTCGAGGATGGCTTGGATATTTTCTTCCACGCTCAATTCTCTAAAAACCGATGCTTCTTGGGGTAGGTAGCCGATGCCATGTTGGGCTCGTTTGAACATGGGCCAGCTGCTAATTTCGGTATCTTCGAGGAAGACTTGACCTTCATCGGGTCGTACCAGTCCGACGAACATATAGAAGGATGTGGTTTTTCCGGCGCCATTGGGGCCGAGTAATCCTACAATTTCACCTTGGTTCACTTCAACGCTAACATCGTTCACCACGCGTTTTGCGCCGTATTGTTTTACCAAATGCTGTGAACGGAGTTTCATTGTAGCAAATATAGGGCAAAAAATAAAGGGCTTCCGCGCAGCGGAAGCCCTTTATTATCGCTAAAATTATCACTACATTTGTAGCGGCGGTACGGCCAGCTCCCCATTCACTTCCCCAGGGCCGGAAGGCAGCAAGGACAGTGGGTTGTAGCGGCGCGATACCGCCTTTTTTTATTGTAAGGGGTTGATGACCAACCCCATCCCAACAAATTTTATTTTTAAATTATCGCCGAATTAATAGTTTGGCTTCTTGTCGCCACGGCCTGTTCCACCCCAACGTGTGTTGTTGCGATTGCCGTTGCCACCTGATCCACCTTCGTTTGCACCGCGGTATCCGCCGCCTGAAGGACGTTCTGCTGATGAAGCGCTTCTCTCACGAGGAGCACCACCGCCAAAACTTGGACGATCGCCACCTGCAGTTGCACCTACGCGAGGGGTTCTATCACCACCACCGTAACTGCTTCCACCGCCACCATAGCTGCTTCCACCGCTGCGAGATCCGCCACCGCCGCCACTAGACGATCCACCACGGTATCCGCCGCCGCCGCCAGATCCGCCGCGATATCCACCGCCACCAGATCCACCAGAACCACCGCGGTATCCACCGCCGCGATTGCCGCCGCCATAGCCTTTGTGGTAACTTCCGCCGCCACCGCCACCACCGCCACTGCGACGTTGTGGTAATTCGATACGGTAATCATGTTCCATTTCGGTCATGCACTCTTTGCCATGAATCCTGAAAATTTGCTCTAACAAATTGGCTTCAGAACGCTCACAGAAAGAAATGGCAATACCTTCGGCACCGGCACGACCAGTACGGCCAATACGGTGAGTGTGGGTATCGGCATCCATAGCGATATCAAAGTTCAATACATAATTTAATTCTTTTACGTCTACACCGCGAGCAGCAACATCAGTTGCGATCAACAATTTGGCGCGTCCACGCTTGAACATATCCAAGTTGTTAGAACGCTCACGCTGAGATTTGTCGCCGTGAATCGCAACAGCTGAATAGCCATCGTCTTTCAAATTCATTACCAATTTATCAGCACCATGTTTGGTTTTGGTAAACACAAGCATTGATTCAATGGCAGGATCCTCAAGCATATCGCGCAACAAAGCGTACTTGTTATTGCGGTCTACACAAAACAACCACTGCGTGATTTTTGGTTTGTCCTCAATTGTAGGAAGAATGTCGATGTGCTCTGGATCAACCAACATCTCTGAAGCCAATTGCTTGATTTCCCGAGGTGCAGTAGCAGAGAACAACAACGTTTGTTTGCGTTCGGCAAGCATCAATTTTCCGATTTCGCGGATATCAGCTACAAAACCCATATCAAGCATACGATCACACTCGTCCAATACAAAAGTTTGGATACCAGATAGATCAATAAATCCTTGTTCGATCAAATCGAGCAAACGACCTGGGGTAGCGATGATTACTTGACAGCCGCGACGGATTTCTTGAACCTGACGCATTTGTGAAACACCACCATAAACTAAGGCGATGCGAAGATTTGTGCCGCTGGCATATTTGCGGAAGTTATCAGAAATCTGATGAGCCAATTCACGGGTAGGTGCCAATACCAATGCATGTGTTTTGCGCTGGGGATTGGCCATAATTTGTTGAATGATAGGAATGGCGAATGCTGCAGTTTTACCAGTACCCGTGGGGGCTGTTGCAAATAGGTCGCTTCCTTTTAAAATGGTTGGGATGGCCAATGCTTGGATTGGCGTTGGTGTGGTGTAGCCCTGTTCTGAAACAGACTTCACCAAGGGGGCGATTAACCCCAATGATTCAAATGATTGCATGTATGTTTTTTAGATTACTGTCTTACGCGAAACACTTCTGAGCTAGTGTTTTTATCGCAAACGCACA
>Ga0078894_10000784_pt1 | contig 22620 bp, 17 predicted proteins | sample LauGreSu1BDMLBSD_2_FD_67506 | JGI IMG/M metagenome (GOLD analysis project Ga0078894, IMG submission 67506) | Freshwater lake microbial communities from Lake Michigan, USA - Su13.BD.MLB.SD (version 4) (version 4) | ecosystem: Environmental > Aquatic > Freshwater > Lake | place: Lake Michigan... | reverse complement strand
ACGCCGCTCATGAAGGCGCGACCCACGTCCAGCGAGTATTTGTCGTCCAACGTGACGGTTTCCAGGGCCTGACGGATGTGTTCGGGCAAGGGCGCGTTCATGAGATTCCTCCTCAGGCGGAGTGTAGGGGGTGTGCGTGGGGCAGTGTCAAGCCAGCGAGGCACACCCTGGTAGGCGAGATAGGGGGCAGTTGGACCGGTGGTTCAGCGTCCCGGCAACCCTTGGCACCCTCAGGGGTTGGGAATGGCTGCCTGTTTGGGCCACAGCACCCACAGCCGCAAGGTCTGGCGCAAGCGCCCGGCCAACTGACCGGCCGCCTCACCTGTGCCGGCGAAGTAGTCCACCCGAACAGCGCCTACGATGGCGCTGCCGGTGTCTTGCGCCACCACCAGTTTCTGCAGGCGTTGCGTCGGGCCCTCGGAGTGCAGCCACACAGGCGTGGCATAGGGAATGCTCGCGGGGTCGACGGCGATCGAGCGGCCCGAGGTCAGCGGCACACCCTGCGCGCCGCGCGGGCCCTGTGTTGGGTCTGGCAAGGCCTCTTCGCGAAAGAAGATGTAGCGCGGGTTGACAGCCAGCAGTTCGCGGGTGCGCTGTGGGTTGGCGGCAATCCATGCCTTGATGCCGGGCCAGGTGGCGTCACGGGTGAGGTTCTGGTCCAGCAGCCAGCGGCCGATGCTCTGGTACGGCTGCTCGTTGGAACCCGCAAAGGCCAACCGAACCGTGTTCACGCGGCCATCGGGTTCCTGCAAGCGCAACCGACCTGACCCTTGGATGTGCAGCACCATGGCGTCCACCGGATCGGCCAGCCAGGCGATCTCGCGTCCGCGCAGTGCCTCTTGCGCCGCCGGCAGCGACTCGATATCGCCTCGGCTGTACCAGGCTCGCCCCGAACGACGCACGCCGTCCAAGGCGGCAGGGGGCGCATGCAACGGCACCTCGAAGCCGGGACGGCGGGTTCTGGACCCCTCAAAAATGGGCTCGTAGTAGCTGGTTAACAGCCCGCTGGTTTGCCCATCCAGGCTTTCAACCCGGTAGGGCTGCAACTGGCTCATCAGCCAGTTGCGCTGGTCGCGGGCCTCGGCAATGCTCAAGCGTCGAACGTCGGGACACAGGGGGGCAAACACCTGGCTGGGTCGCTGGCAATTGGTCAACAGGGCTTCCCAGGCTTCATGGATCGGGTCGGCAGACCAGCCGGGCAGGTCGTCCCAGCTGCTGGGTACCCAACGACTTTTGCTGCTGGCTGCCATCGGCGGGGGCGTGGGGGGAGCCGGGCGGGCGGTCGCGGAGCTTGGGCCAGGAACGGGCTCGGCCGGCGCCGTGGTGGTGGGGGGTGTGCGCACCGGCGGGCTCGAGCAGGCCACCAAGCTGCCTACAATCGCCCAGCCCAACCATCGCCACAGGAGGAGTTGCATGACCTTGATTCTGCTGGAAGCCCTGGGCGCGGGCTTGCTGCTGGCGCTGATCGTCTGGTGGACCATGTTCAGCGGTCGAGACGGCGGTGAACTCCAGCGGGATGACTTGCCCGATACCGCGCCGCATCCGGAGGACGCACCGCCAGGCGATGCGTCAACGCGTCCGCCCGCGCAGGTCCGACCGACGGACTCCAACACGTCCTAGCCTCCTTCGCCACGCAGCAAGTTCGCCAACTCCACGGCCGACCTGACCTGCATTTTGTCAAACACCCGCGCGCGGTGTACTTCGACGGTACGCACGCTGATATCGAGCTGATCGGCAATCAGCTTGTTGGGCAAGCCGTCAATCACGCAGCGCATCACGTCGCGTTCGCGGTCTGTCAACTCTTGCAAACGCAACTGCAGGGTCTGGCGCAACTGCTGGGTTTGCAGTGTCCTGGCCGATTGCTGCAAGGCCCGTTCGATACGGTCCACCAAGGCGTTGTCCGAGAAGGGCTTCTCACAAAAATCATGAGCACCCCGCTGCACGGCATCCACGGCCGTGGGCACATCGGCATGACCCGTCAGAAAGATCACTGGCAAGACAGGGAGCAATTCGCGCCCGATCAGCACCTCGAACAAGGCGAGCCCACTCATGCCCGGCATGCGCACATCCAGCAGCAGGCAACTCGGGTCCTGGGGTTGCCAGGGTTCGGGGTGGTCGTCTAGAAATGCTTCGGCGCTTTCGTAGCTTTGACTGGGCAGTCGTCGCGAGCGCAGCAGCCAGGCGAGCGCGTCACGCACGCCCGCATCATCGTCAATGATGGTGACCAGGGCGGGTTGGGTCGGTTGCATCCTGTGTTCTCTCAAGACGAGGTGGTCGTCAGCGTGTCGTGCAAAGACGTTGCACCTGCCGCGGGTTGGGGGGGCGATGCGCTCAGGCCCGGTGGCGGGTTGCTGCTGGCCACGCCCAGGGTGAAATTAAACACGGTGCCCTGCGGACTGTTGGGTCGGTGGCTCAGATAGCCCCCATGCTGCTCCACGACCGTGCGGCATAGGCTCAGGCCTAGGCCCATGCCCTCAGGCTTGGTGGTGAAAAAAGGATTGAACAACTGCGCTGACACCTCGTCTGCAATCCCAGGACCCACATCCGCGACTTCAAACATCAGCCATTGCTGGTGGGCGTTCGAAGCCGCAGGCAGCACACGAAACGACAACAGGCGAACTTGCTGGGCCAAGGGAATCTCAGCCATGGCCTGCATGGCATTGCGCGCGAGGTTGAGCAGCACCTGTTCCACCATGGTGCGGTCGCACAACACGGGTGGTAAGTGGGCGGGGCAATCGATCCGTACCTGCACCGCAAGTTTGCTCGCTTGCAGGTGCACAAGCGGCATCACGTTCTCGAGCAACTCGCGCGGCGTGACCGGTTCATGCGCATGGTCGCGACGGCGCACAAAGTCGTGCACGCTCTTGATGACCTGGCCTGCGCGCTCGGCCTGTCGAGCGATACGTGTCATGGCTTCTTGCAGGCTGTGTTGCAACTCGTCGCGATCGGCGTCGCTGCGGCTGGCCTTGAACAGGTTGAGACTACCGGTGGCGTAGCTGGCAATAGCGGCCAAGGGTTGGTTGAGCTCGTGGCTGAGTAACGAGGCCATCTCGCCGACCGTGGCCAAACGCGCCGTGGCTTGTAGCCGGTCGAGCGAAGCTCGCGACAACTCCTCCACGCGCCGTTGCTCGGAGATGTCGAGCACCGCACTCATCCAGCCCGTCTGCTTGCCCATGGCGTTGATGAGCGGGGCTTCAAAAATCAGCACCTGAAACCGTTCGCCGCTTTTTCGAATGAACACCGATTCCACCCCTTCGCGCGGAGGTGCGTTGCCGGCCAGGCGCAGCGCCTGTCGTTGCCCGTACTCGGTGAACATTTCGGGTGGCCAGTAGGGCGCTGGAATGCCATGACCCAGCAACTCGTGAGGTTCAAAGCCGACCATTTCGCAAAAAGCGGGGTTCACATAGGTGATACGACCCTTGAGGTCGCGCGCGCGCAAGCCCGTGACCAACGAATCTTCCATCGCCTTGCGAAAGGCCAGCGCATCGGCCAGATCCGACTCAACGCGCTGGCGTCGGCGCATATCGCGACCCAACATCACCAGCACCGAGCCCAGGGCGATGGCCAGGGCCGTCACCAGCGCGGGCAAGAGGTTGGGGGTGAGCGCGGGGGCGGCGTGCCAACGGTCCACGCGCACTACCAAGGTGTTGCCCGGCAGATTCAGCAATTGCTGGGTACTGAAAATCCGGCTGCCTTCGCGCAAATTGCCTTGCATGGCCAGGCGCGTGCCATCGGCTTCAGTGAAAGACACTTGCTGACGCTGCACCAGGGTCGAGGGCACCATCTGAAACAGTATGTCGTTGAGTGAATAGCTGGCAACCAGATACCCTGCCACGCGACCGTTGACCAACTGGGGCAGGCACAGCTCCATCACCTCCAGGCCCTGGCCCTCCTGCACCGAGATGTAATTGCTGCGTGAATAGCCCGGACCGCGCTGACGCTGGGCTACCGAGCAGGCGGCTTGTACCTCGGGTTGCGACATGCTGCGGCCATACCGCGCAAACACCGGCGCTCGAAACGTCGAGTCGGCAGCTTGCAGCACATGCAAGTCCGCATCGCGCCACTCCAGTCGCACCCACTCCCGGTGCTGGCGCAGCAATTTGGTGGCTTCTTGTGACCAGGCCGCGGGTGAAGGATCTTGAGCCGGCAGTGCTTGGAGCGCTTGCAGCGACTGCACATTGCGTTGCAAGGCGTCGCGGATATCGGTGACGGCATCCACGCCATCGCGGTCGAGTTGTTCCTGCACCTGGCTGATTTCATAGCGACTGGCCAGCCACACCAGCGTGCCCAGCATGGTGAACACCAGCAGCACCAGCAAGCCCCACAGCCCCCATCGACGGCTCAAGGGAAGTGACAACCGGCGGGACTGCCAGCGGCTCATGGCCCCACCTTTTTCACCTGCGGGTCGCCCCAGCTGCCACTCACATGAAATTCCTGCGTGTTGGCCTTGACCAGCGGGCGACTGAGGAAGTATTGCGCCAGATAACTGGTCAGGCCCAGCACCGGGTTGATCGTGCCGTAAAACAGTGAGGCTGTACCAGCATTGAACTCGGGAACCACCACCACCTTGATATCTTGCGTTTCGCGTGCAATGTCGGCCTGACCTTCCATCAGCACGGCGGCGTTCACGCCCTTCATTTGAAGGTTGTTGGTGCGGGCCATGCCGTGCTGGATGGTCACATCCCCTCGAAATGCGTCAAAGGCGAAGCCTTCGCTGAACACGTCACGGAAGTCCAGCATCAGGCGGCGTGGCAGGGCCTGCAAGTTGAGCACGCCAAAAAGCCGAGCCGCACCGGGCTCAGATTTGAGAAATTGTCCGCGCTCAATTTGCACGTTGAATTGCCCGCTCATGCTGGCGTAGTCGGGCGACATGGGCGAGCCGCTCCAGCCCACTTGCCCGACCATCTTGCCCTTGCCTTGCCGCACCAAGCCTGGCGTGCCCAGTCGCCCCAGCAAGTCGCCCGCATCCTGCACGTCCAGCGTGAAGTCGAGCTGGGTGCGACGCTGCGCGGGAGGACCTGAGGGGAGCCAGTTGCCCCGTGCCGTGAAGGTGGCGTCGGGGTTGCTCAGGTTAAGCTTGTTGAGTTGCCACTCCCGCTGGCCTTGCGCATTGGCTCGGTTGACGGCATCAATTTCGGCCCGACCCAGCCGTTTGCCCTTGAGCTCCAAATCGTTCACGACGATGTCCAGCGCTGGCATGGACGTGGGCTGATCGCTCAACAGCGTGTCGACTTGTGAAACCGCGCTTGGGGGAATGACCAGGCGCGCCAGCCGTGCGAACAAGCGCGCGGACTGCGTGCTGCTGGCCAGGCGGTATTCGATGTTGCCATTGACTTCATCAGCGCTGACGGTGGCACGCCACAAGTCTCCTTGGCGCGTGGCACCTACCTGCAGGTTGTGCAAGGTGCGACCCTCGCTGGTGAGGCGTTGCGTGGACAGGGTGAGTGCGCTGGGCATGAAATCGGTGAGAGGGTCGCTGCTTGCATGAATGCCACCGCGTCCACTGCTGGGTGCATTGGCAGTGTTGGCCGTTCCAGCGCTCAGTTTGTTCAGCCAGGGCGACCACTGGTCAAGGTTGAGATCGATAAACCGCGCCGTTAGACCCAGGCCTTCCTGGGGCATGACCACCGCCGGTGCGGCATCTGGACTGAGCGAGATGCCGCCTCGAATCACCCGCGACTGGGCTCCACCAATGTCGCGCACCAGTTGAGCCCGAAGAGACGTCCCGATGGACAGCTGAAACTGATCCTGCCAGCGAGAGGCCGCCGCCGTGCGCGTCTCAGGGGTCAGCCCGTACTCAAGTCGGAAGGCTTGGGCACTCTCAGCATTTTTGCCCAGCGGTGCGGGCGCTTGCAGCGACAGGCCTTCCAGGTTGCTGGTCACCACCAGGTCTGGCAGGCCCTGGCGCCATTGCAGCACCGCGGTATAACTCGCACCGCCTTCCATCAAGGCCCACAGGCGAGAGGCGGCCTGCCAGTCGCGATGCTGGCGCAGGCCGTCAGTGCTGGCATAGCCCTGGACGCGCAATGGCAGCGGCGGCTCGGCGGCCGAGGGTGTCCAGCGCAGGCCACCTTCCAACCGAGCCTCGCCCCCCAGCAGTCGACCCTGGACACCTTGCACCAGCAGTCCGGTCTCGCTGAATTGCACGGTGCCGCGTAGTCGCTGCAGGCTGGGCACTTGTGGCATCAGCGTGAGGTCGTTGCCGTTCAAGACCAGTTGACCCGCGGCCCGTGTTTGCTCCCAATGGTTGACCGGTAGGCTCAGTCGCAGCTTGATGTCGGCCGTGCCGTTGCCGCTGGATTTGTCGAGCACTTGGGACACCAGACGGCTCAAGCCTGGTGTCTGCATCAGACGCAGGGTCTCATTCAGTGGCCCGCGTGCGTCGCCGCGTACCTCGACCACCGGGTCGGCGAGGTGTGGGACGGAGGCTTCCAAGCCACTCCAGGCGAGCGAAGGAGCGCCGGCCAAACGGGCTTTGGCGCCCTTGACGTACAAGCTGTCACGCTCAATGAGCAAGTCGCCAGTCAGCTCGGTGAGGGCGGGCCACTCAGGGAGCGGCGATGCTGCGCTGGTGCCAGACCCTGTGCTCGGCGCGTAGGCATAGGTCACCCGGTTGAGCTGCGCCGAGACTCGAAACTCCCCGTGCTGCGGTTGGACAAAGGGGAACTGGTCCAGGTTGCCCCGCAGCTTCAGCTTCACGTTGTCGGCGCTGCCTTGCTTGAGCGCATCACGCAGGTAGTGCCGCGCGGGTTCAGGCAGTGCGGTGGGCAAATAGCGAGCAATTTGTCGCGCTTCCAGTCGCTTGATGGTGGATTGCAAATCCAGCGTTCCGGCCGTTTGTCCGGCCGCGGGGCTGGTCCAGGTCAACTGAACCTCGCCTTGTAGTTCGGCGTTGCTGAGCTGGCCGCGCGTCACTTGCAGCTGCCAGCCGGCGCGTTCACGCTTCCAGGCCAAGTCGGCGCTCAACGCTTGCACAGGCACCAGCGGTTCCTCCAGCCAGCCAGGCAACTGCAATCGGCCTGACGCCATCTGCAGCTGGGCGGTGCCACCGTCCTGGGTGGCATCGAAGCTCACTTGCAAACCCTGGACGCCCGGCCACGTCGGTTGACCTACGGTAGCTTTGCCACTCAGACTTTGCAAGGACAGTGCTTGCACCTGACCTTGCACGCGGTATTGATCCAGGGTTGGCCAACGCCCCTGCCACTGACCCTTGAGGTCGCGCACCAAGCCTTTCAGTTGGCGCGCCTGCAAGGCCTGCAGGCCACTGCGATCCGGCAACACCTGGGCAGCGGTGTCCAGAAGCCCGTCCAGATCCGCCCGGTCAATCTGCCACTCTCCCTGCTCTGGTTGCGCGCCCCGTGCGGGCGACCATGCCACCCGCCAGCGACCGGCCGCCCAGGGCATGGCCTGGGCACCCTGAACCACCAGCCCTTCTGTGGTGACTTCTAGGCCGTGGTTCCAGGGACGCAGGTTCAGTCGTCCTTGCGCTGCGTCCAGTGCGATCGGGTGAGGCGATTGCGGCGAGCGAGCTTGCACCTGTGTCAGCGCCAGGTCGGTGGTGATGCTCTGGAGGTGTCCTTGCCGAATATCCATCCAGGCCCGCACCCATCCCTGGCCACGTTGCAGGTCCAGTGCCGAGTCGTCGGGCAGCAAGTGCCGCCAGTACTGCAGATCGAGTTGACTGAATTGCGCGTACAGCGTGCCGCTCCACTCCGACCAATTGCCCTCGCGCAGGCTCAGCAGGGGCTGTCGAAACTGCCCTCGTATTGAAAACGGCTCACCCCAGCGCGGATCGGGCGTGGCATCGAGACGGAACTGATGGGTTTGTACGCCGTTGCGCAACACCAGGCGTACACCACTGAGCAAGAGCGGTTCGGCGTTGGGACGGGTGTCGTCGATCCAGCGCAACTGGCCCTGCTCCACCACCACTTCGCTGTGCGAAAACAGCCAATCGGCGAGCGATCCATCCGACGAGCCCTCGATCGCCAGGCCTGCCACAGACCAGGTGCCATCCGCGGCTCGGTGGACATCTACCGAGGGTCGGTCAATGACAATCTGGTCGAAGGCTGCACGCAGAATCGACTGCGGCGAGAGGGTGAACAGTACGCGCCCCAGACGCAAGCCTTGGGTTTGCTGCGGGTCCAGGATGGTGATATCCAGGGCCTCGAACGAGGGCAACCAGCCATGCGAGTAGGCTTGCAACGTACCCACCCGCACCTCGCGCCCACTCAGGTGGCTGGCTTGTGCCTCCAGCATGGGTTTGAAGTCGCCGATTCGCGGCACAATGAAACCGTGGAGCAGCAACCACAGCAAGGCCACCACGAGCCAGACCCCGGCCACGGCCAGCAGGGCCCAGTGTGTGAGCCGGGCGTACAGGCGCAAACCGCGCGACCAACCACGAGAGGCGGTCAGTGGCTTGGGCTCGGAGGGCTGCTGGGTAACTGCGTCTGTGTCTGCCATGATGGGAATAACGTGAACGGAATTATCACCCCCCCGCCCGATCCGGCTGTGTCCGCTGGCGACCCCCCCGACCCTGGTGCCGATCATTCACGCTTGGTTCAGCGTTTGCGTCGGCGCTATGCTGATGTCCTGTCCGCATTGCCCCCGGGTCCGCCGGTGCGCGATACCATGGAGCAAGCCCTGGTTCCCCTGATGGCGCGACTGGGCGAATTGGGCTCAGCCTTGCGAGTGCTGCGCCAACTCGTGATCGAGCGCCTGGTGGTGCTGGATTGCGAGCAGCGTGCGCCCCTGGAGGTGGTGACCCGAGCGGTGACCGAATTGGCTGAACTGGCGTTGGACCATGCCTGCCAAGAGGCGCTGACCCAGCTCGATGCGTTGTATGGCGCTCCCATCACCGAGCAGGGGCGTCGCGCCGAGCTGTGGATCATCGGCATGGGCAAATTGGGCGCACGCGAGCTCAATGTCTCCAGCGACATTGATTTGATCTATGTGTACGACGAGGACGGGCATACCCAGGGCCGCGCTGATGGAGGTGGGCGCATCAGCGTGCACGAGTATTTTTCTCGCGCAGTCAAGCGACTCTACAGCCTGGTGGGAGACACCACCGAGCACGGTTTTGTGTTTCGGGTGGATCTGGCCTTGCGTCCAAACGGACAGTCGGGTCCTTCGGTGGTGTCACTCAATGCGCTGGAAGAATATTTTTTGGTGCAGGGTCGTGAGTGGGAGCGGTTTGCTTGGCTCAAGAGCCGGGTGGTGGCCCCTCGCAGCAGCCTGGGTAGCGCCTTGGCGCTGCGAGACACCGTCCAGCCTTTTGTGTTCAGACGCTACCTGGACTACAACGTGTTCGAGGCGCTGCGCGGCTTGCATCGCCAAATTCGTGACCATGCCCAGCGCAGCAGCGCGGGACGACCGGAACGGGCCAACGACGTCAAGCTCGGGCGCGGGGGCATTCGCGAAATCGAATTCACCGTGCAGTTGCTGCAGGTGGTGCGCGGTGGGCAATTCCCCGAGTTACGCACGCAGCCCACCCTGGAGTCGCTCGAGCGGGTGACCCGCGCGCAACTGATGCCCGCTGCCACAGCCCAGGCCCTGGCTCAGGCCTATGTGTTTCTGCGCCGGGTCGAGCATCGCATCCAGTACCTGGATGACCAGCAGACCCATGTCCTGCCCTCCGACCCGAGCGATCTGGCCTGGTTGGCGCATACCCTGGGCATGGCTTCGGTGGATGCTTTCTGGGCCGAGTTGGCCCGGCACCGGGAACTGGTGGCTCAGGAATTTGACCGACTCCTGGGGCAATCAGAGTCAAGCAATGGACCAGGAGGAGCGAGTGCCACGGCTCCTGTCGATGGGTTGGCAGCGGCCTGCGATCTCGAGGGCGTGCTGCCGTATCTGGGTGAGGCACTGCGTGAGCGCGTGGCACGCTGGCCCGACCATCCGCGGGTGCGCGCATTGCGTGATGATGGCCGACAGCGCTTGTTGCGGTTGGTGCAACGCACCCAATCGTGGATGGACGAGGGCCGAGTCGACGAGCAGGCGGCGGTGCGTTGGAGTGACTGGATCGAGCCGTTGCTGCGTCGCGAGAGCTATCTGGCCTTGCTGGTGGAGCGACCCGGCGTGCACGAGCAGTTGCTGCGGTTGCTAGGGGCGGCACGCTGGCCTGCGCGCTACTTGCTGCAGCACCCCGGCGTCATCGACGAGTTGGCCACTCAGGCATTGTTGATGGAGCGCTTCGATCCGGTTCAATTCGAGGCGGACCTGGAGGCCCGTCTTGTCGCTTTGCAAACCGCCGGTGAGGATGACGAGGAAAACCTCTTGAACCTGCTGCGGCGGGCTCACCACGCCGAGGTGTTTCGAACCCTGGCTCGAGACGTGGAAGGTCGTCTGACGGTCGAGCAAGTGGCCGATGACCTGAGTGCACTGGCCGATACCCTGTTGCGCTTGAGCCTGCGCTGGGTGTGGCAGCGACTCAAGCAGCGGCACCAGGACGTACCCCAGATGGCGATCTTTGGCTACGGCAAGCTGGGCGGCAAAGAGCTGGGCTACGGCAGCGACCTGGACATCGTGTTCGTTTACCAGGACGATCATCCGCAGGCGGGCGAAATCTATGCGCAGTTGGTGCGCCGCCTCATCAACTGGCTCACGGTCAAGACGGGCGAAGGCGATCTCTACGAAATTGATACGGCCTTGCGACCCAACGGCAATTCAGGCTTGCTGGTGACCTCCTTCGAGGCTTTTGCCGATTATCAAAGCCAGCGCGGCAGCAACACGGCCTGGACCTGGGAGCATCAGGCCATGACGCGGGCACGGTTTTGTGTAGGCCTGCCCGCCCTGGCCGAGGCGTTCGAGGGCGTGCGACGCGAGGTGATCCGGGCGCCCCGCGACTTGGGGCTCTTGGCGCAGGAGATTGTGGCCATGCGTCACAAGCTGCGACAGGCACGGCCCGTGCCGGCCGGCCAGTTTGATGTCAAGCACAGCCCGGGTGGGATGGTGGATGCTGAGTTTGCGGTGCAGTACCTGGTGCTTGGACATGGAGGCGCTCACCCCGAGTTGTTGGACAACGTGGGCAATATTGCCCTGCTGCTCAGGGCTGAGCAGGTGGGCTTGCTGCCTGTGGGGGTGGGCGTTGCCGCTGCGGACGCTTATCGGGATTTGCGACGTGTGCAACATCGCGCACGACTCGACGAGATGCCGACCCAGGTCGAGGCTTCTGAATTGAAGACCGAGGCCGCCGCGGTCCTGGCGTTGTGGCACGCCGTGTTTGGCGCTGCGGATTAACCCAGGCGAATTTTGCGCACCAGCGCGGTGGTGGAGTAGCCGTCTACAAAGGGCAAGGCGAGAGCCCGACCGCCCCAGGACTGCACCGCTGCCGTTTCGGGCAGCGTAGCCATGTCGTAGTCACCGCCCTTGACGATCACCTGCGGGCGTAGTTCGCGAATGAGTTGCAAGGGCGTGTCTTCATCAAACCAGGTCACCAGGCTGACCGACTCCAGCGCAGCGATCATGATGGCGCGGTCCTCCTCGTTGTTCAGCGGGCGGTCCGGGCCTTTGCCCAGGCGACGCGCTGACGCATCGGTGTTGAGCGCCACCACCAGGGCCGCGCCTTGCGCACGGGCCTGCGCCAGGTAGGTGACATGGCCGCGGTGTAAGACGTCAAACACCCCGTTGGTGAACACCACGGGCCCGCGAAGGGCCAACGCCTGAAGCGCCGCAGGCGCTTGTTCGCGCGCCACCATCTTGTCCAGAAACGGGAGCGTGATCATGCCAGGACCTGTGAGGGCAGTTTCAACCCGGCTGGGTGTCAATGAAACTTGGGCGCTGCATCAGTTTGTTGTAAAGCCGCTCCAGGTTGGGGTGGCGCGACGCCCAGGCGATCTGTGGAAAACGGAAGTTGAGGTAGCCCAGCGCACAGCCCACCGCGATGTCGGACAAACTCAGGTGGATGCCACTGCAGTAGGTGTTGTCGCCCAGGCCGCGGCTCATCGCTGCCAGGCTGTCGTCGACCTTGCGCAGCTGCCGCTCGATCCAGGCCTGGCTGCGCTCGTGGGCAGAGCGGCCCGGCCAGCTGGCTTCCAGGCGCGCGAGGATGCTAGCGTCGAGCAGGCCATCGGCCAGGGCCTCCCAGGTCTTGATGGCGGCACGCTCGCGCCCTGAGCTGGCGATCAACTTGCCCACTGGCGAGAGTGTGTCGAGGTATTCCACGATGACCCGAGAGTCAAACAAGGCTTCACCTCCCTCCATCACCAGACAGGGGACTTTGCCCAGCGGATTGGAATCGGTGATGGAAGTGCTGGCCGACCAGACGTCCTCAGGAACAAATTGATAGTCGAGCTTTTTCTCGGCTAGCACGATGCGGACCTTGCGGACGTAGGGACTTGCGATGGCGCCGATCAGTTTCATAAGCGAGGGTGTTGGAGTTGAGGGCATTCTATCGGCAGGCGGATCGTACGCGCTGTGCGCACCATGGCGGTTTGACGGTGCACCAGACTGGCAGAACCACTCACCTAGAATCCTGGTATGAGCTTATCCACCGTGACGGCCTTGTCGCCGCTTGATGGCCGCTATGCCGGCAAACTGGCGCGCCTGCGCCCCTTCATGAGCGAGCAGGGCTACATGCACTGCCGCGTGCAAGTTGAAATCACCTGGTTTATCGCGTTGAGCGAGGTGGGTCTGAAGGAATTTCCCCCCTTGAGCCTCGCAGCCCGTCAGCATTTGCTGGGCTTGGTGGAGCGATTCTCGACGGAGGATGCGTTGGCCATCAAGGCGATTGAGAAAACGACCAACCACGACGTCAAGGCTGTGGAGTACTGGATCAAGGCGCAATTCGAATCCACCGCCTTGTCTGAGGCGGTGCGTGCGGAACTCGCGCATGTGCAGGAGTTTGTGCACTTTGCCTGCACCAGCGAGGACATCAACAACACCAGCCATGCTTTGCAACTCAAGGCGGCCCGTGCCGAGGTGGTGTTGCCCGGACTCGATGGCGTGATCGATCGTTTGCGCCAGATGGCGCACCGCTATGCCGAGGTGCCCATGCTCAGCCGCACCCACGGTCAAACCGCCAGCCCCACCACCGTGGGCAAGGAAATCGCCAACGTGGTGGTGCGCTTGCGTCAGGTGCGCGAGCAGATCGCATCCGTGTCCCTCAAGGCCAAGATGAATGGTGCCGTGGGCAACTACAACGCACATCTCGCCGCCTGGCCCGAGGTGGACTGGGAGGCCTTCAGCCAGCGCGTGGTGGAAACGCCGCCCGCGACACGGGCTGACACCCCTGATCCGGTGGGTTTGGGCCTGAGCTTTCAGCCCTACAGCATCCAGATCGAGCCGCATGACTACATGGCCGAGCTGTTCGATGCGGTGGCGCGCGCCAACACCATCCTGATTGACTGGTCGCGCGATGTGTGGGGCTACATCTCCCTGGGCTACTTCAAGCAGCGCTTGCGCGAGGGCGAAATTGGCTCGTCGACCATGCCGCACAAAGTCAATCCGATCGACTTTGAAAACGCCGAGGGCAACCTGGGCCTGGCCAACGCGGTGCTGCACCACCTGAGCGAGAAGCTGCCCATCAGCCGTTGGCAGCGTGACCTCACCGACAGCACGGTGCTGCGCAACATGGGCGTGGCCCTGGGCTATACCGCGCTGGCCTACCAGTCGATGTCCATTGGCCTGGACAAGCTCGAACTCAATGAAGAAGCGCTGCAGGCGGACCTGGATGCCGCCTGGGAAGTCTTGGCCGAGCCGATTCAGACCGTCATGCGCCGTTATGGCGTGCAAGGCGCCTACGAGCAGCTCAAGGACGTGACACGCGGCAAGAGCGTGACCGCCGACGCCCTGCACGGCTTGATCCGTTCGCTGGATATCCCTGAGGAGGCGCGCCAACGACTGCTGGCCATGACACCGGCCAGTTACGTGGGCAAGGCGTCGGAGCTCGCACGCCGAGTCTGATCTTTCGATCGCTCGATGTAGCGGTTGAAGCGCCAGGCCTGGCCCAGTATCGTGATGCGCCGCCAGGTGGCGCGCTTGGCGGCTGGGCTCATCTCGGTCCAGCGCTGCACTTCATCAAAGCTGCGCCCGCAGCCCTTGCACTCGGCGTCGCCTTGGCTGGTTGAGCAAATCGCAATGCAGGGGGTGTCCTGGGTGGTGTCGTACCACGCCAGCCAGGCCTCATAGGCTTTCTTGGGAAAGCCCTGCTCGGCCGCTTCGTCCTCGCGGTAATAGACCATCAGTGCGTACACCTCGGCCAGCGCGCGCAACTCGGGCGCGAGTGTGACGCCGTCCGGGGACGGCTTCAAGGCGCGCCAGTGGTTGATGGCGGCTTCGATGTCGGTGATGTGGATGGCAGACATAGGCAGGTGGGGGATGGATCATAGCGGTACTGGCGGTGTTATCCTGAAAGCACCATGAAGCTGATATTGAAATGGCTGCTCAGCGCTACCGCCTTGCTGGCGCTGGCCAATCTGGATCCTGGGGTGGAGGTGCACGGCTTTGGCGCTGCCTTGGCGGCCTCGCTGGTGATCGGCTTACTCAACCTGGTGGTGCGGCCGATTCTGGTGGTGTTGACCTTGCCCGTGACCTTGGTGACCCTGGGGCTGTTCTTCTTTGTCATCAACGCCGGTTTGTTCTGGGCAGCATCAGCCATGCTGGAGGGGTTTCAGGTGCGCAATTTCGGGCACGCCCTGCTGGGCTCACTGATCTACTCGGCGATGGGCCTGGTGATCCATTCAGCGTTGGAGCATTTGTTCCCGCCGCGCTGACTGAAAGACACGTACCCGACTGTCGATGATGGAGGCCTCCATTTCATCGCCACGGCTGAGGGTGCCATTTCGCGCGCGGTCGCGGGCGAGGTCTTGCGCAGCCTTGAGTCGGTCCAGTGCCCCCACGTACTCCCAGCGCAAGGCACTGGCCTCGGCCTGTGCCCGCAACGAGCGCAAGGCGTCACCCTGCAAGCCCAACGCCTGTCCCAGTAAGTCCCAGGCAGTCCTATCACGGTTGTTTGCACTGACAAACATTTGCATGTCCTGCGCCGCCAGGCGACCCTGTTCGGGCAAACCGGTGGCAATTCGGGCCTGCGCCAACAGCAGCTGTACGGTGCGCCGTGGTGGGAGCGCCTGCAGTTGCGCCACGGCTTGTAAAGCTTGACCGCTAGACAGGCTCAACTCGGCCGACAGCAACTGCACCAACTCGCGTGCGGAGGGGTCGTGCTGTGTCAACAGATTCAACGAGGCGAGTCGCTGCCGAGCGCGTTCGAGTTCGCGCAGCTGGCTGTCAGCCAGCACCCCGGCATACAGAGCCGCAGCCTGGCGCACCGGTGTGGCGTGATGGGTATTGGCGTCCTGGCTGAAGAAGCGCAACGCGTCCACATTGGGTTGAGAGAGCACCCGTGCGCGGGCCGACAGGAGGCTGTGCACCAGATCGACGTTGGCGGAAGTGCCCTTGACGCTGAGCAGTTGTTGACGGCTTTGCATGTCGGCAATCCGCTCGGTGGTCAGCGGGTGGCTGCGCAGATAGGGATATCCGCCGCTGTCATTGAGCCGAGAGGCTTGAGCCAATTTCTCAAACATGCTGACAAAGCCCGAAGGTTCGAAACCGGCCTGCGTGGCCACGCCGTAGCCGACCCGGTCGGCCTCACGCTCCATGTCGCGAGAAAAATTGAGTTGGGTTTGTACCGCCACCGCCTGACCGCCCACCATCATGGCCTGCGCTGCCTGGGGGCTGCGGCTGGCGGCCAACAAGCCCAGGATCATGGTGCCAATCATGAGCGGTGACTGCCGTTGCTGTTGCGTGAGCATGCGTGCAATGTGCCGCTGGGTGATGTGGCTGAGTTCGTGCGCCAGTACCGAGGCCAGTTCGTCCTGGCTAGAGACCACGCCGATGAGTCCCAGGTGCACACCCATGTAGCCACCGGGCAAAGCAAACGCATTCACGCTTTTGTCGCGAACCAGGATCATGTCCCAGGCGAACTGCTCATCCAACTCAAGCGACAGTTCGCCACGCAACTTTGCCGCCTCTCGCAGCCGCTGCCACATCGCGCCCACATACTCGGCCAGCACCGGGTCGTCGATGACATCCGGGTCACGCAGGATCTCACGCATGATGCTGTCGCCCAGCCGGCGTTCTTCGCCCAGGGAGATCTCACTGCTGTCCCCCAGACTGGGTAGACGCGTTGGGCCGGAAGGGGCCGACACTGCGCCAGGCGGGGTGTCGGCCCGCGCGTCCAAGGGCAGGTGCATGCTGCTCATGGCAAGCCCAATGCCCAAGCACAACAGGTGAGCCGATTGGGTGGCGTTCCGTCGCCTAAGCCAACGAGAAGGGGGGGGCAGACGCGAGAACAATGGCATGACCTTATGATCCAACCATCATACTAACCGTTAGCGATGGCTCCGATGACTCTCACCCATTTTGATGCCCAGGGCCAAGCCCACATGGTGGATGTGGCCGACAAGGCATCCACCCACCGCCGCGCCACCGCGGAGGGCTGGATCGAGATGTTGGCGGCCACGCGAGAACTCATTGAATCCGGCCATGCTAAAAAGGGCGATGTCTTGGGGGTGGCACGGATTGCGGCGATCCAGGCGGCCAAGAAAACCAGCGATCTGATTCCCTTGTGCCACCCCCTGGCCTTGACTCGCGTGGCGGTGGAGTTCACTGTGGTGCCAGAACGCAACGCTGTGTGCTGCCGCGCCACTGTGGAAACCGTGGGGCAGACCGGGGTGGAGATGGAGGCCTTGACGGCGGTGCAAGTAGGTTTGCTCACCATCTACGACATGTGCAAGGCGGTGGACCGGGGGATGACGATGACGGGGGTCAGGCTGGTGGAGAAGATGGGGGGGAAGAGTGGGCACTGGGCGGCGTAAAGAGGGCAAAAATCTGCCTAAAACGGCTGCCGGTATCAACTGGCCTGGTGTTTGAACGATCTCTCGTTCAACCGGTGGTGCGAATAACGCCGGCGTGCACATGTCAGCAATACGCTGACACCTGACCGAGACTCGAAGTCGGCTGCTTGCACTTGCTAGACAGTACCGTTGTTTGCGTGGAAGTCGTGCGCGGCGAGGCGCGACGTTTCGGCTCTTGAGCGTTGCTGATCCCCGACTCACCCAGTTGCCCTTCGGACAAGGTGTGCAACTGGAACCGCCCGCTGTGATGCCACAGCCAGGTATCGGTGTAGGTCACGCTACGCAGATTCAAGGGAGCCGGGTAGGGTGCTGCACGGTGAACCAGTTGTTCTATCTGGCGCATCACCTCGGGCACATGCGTGGGAGCTCGAAGCCATTTCAGGCCCCGCACCTCGCCTTGAGCACCGATTTCGATGTCCAGCACGCCCACCGCTTGCAGCAGAGGCGGCATGGGGCCACTGTAGAGTCGAGAGGCATGCTGCTCGTACACATGGCGCGCGGCCAGTCGTCGATACTCGGCCGGCGTGTGGACGGCAGTGATTGGGGGCGTGGCTGGGAGCGTGGTTGGGGGTGTGGCTGGGGGTGTGTTGTCTACCGAAATAGGCGGTGTCAGCTCAGGTGCTGACGGGGCAACAGAAACTGTGGGTGCAAGCGGTGCTTGGCTGCAGGCTTGCAGCAGGAGGCACAAGGCCCCAGCAAGGAGTGCTTGGCTGGCGCAGCCCTTGCGCCCGGTGAGAGATGGAGACATGCGGCCGCCCTTCTGGAAGGCTGACAGCCCCCTTAGAAACATGCTAGCTCGAGACAGGTATTTTGCCCACCCGTATTAACTAGCGATTTGCAGCCGGCGTGGGCGTTGGAGGCAAGGCGGCTGTGAGCGCCAACACCCAGGGCTCGGGGGCAAAATGGGCCACGCGTTGGGCCAATGCCCGGGTCTGTTGGGGATCCAGGGTGCCAGCGCGCAGACTGAGCAAGGCGTAGTCTCTTCCTTGATGAAACCACACCACGTCGTCCAGACATGTCAGCGGTTGCTGGCGACAGGCGTCGCTGCGTTGTGCTGCGGGTTGAAAAATTTGTGACACGCGGTGGTAATCCCAGCTTGCCCACAGCGAGCACATGAGCCACAGGGCCACCACCCCCCGCAAGACGGGTGGTCGAGCCCAGGACTTGGTGGCATGGTCTGCGCGACTGTCTGTCGAGGGCATGGGCTGGACCAGGCCGACCGCCAGGCCAAGCACCAGCTGAAAAGGCCCGTACCACAGCGGAAACTCAAGCAAACTGTGTACCCCAATCACCCCCAGCCATGACCATCCCAACACGGCCTCGGGGGTACGGGCCAGCCAGGGTTGTCGTCGCACTGTCCAGAACATGAGAGCACCCAGACCGCAGATCGACAGCGGCCAGCCCCACTCCACCACCGCTTGCAACAGAAGGTTGTGTGCATGCCCCAACTGCCCACAGAACCGAACCCCCTGTACCGCTTGCGTAGCATGCGTGAAGTCCAACTCGCCCCATCCCCAGCCCAGCCAGGGTTGTTGTAAGGACAGTTCAAGCACGTGGCGCCATAAGACGACCCGGCTTTCGCAAATGCCCGGGCCCTCGGTTTGTTCAACCCATCGCTCAAGCGCGCTGGCCTTGGGCAGTTCGACGGTGGCCAATGAAGATGCCAGAGAGGGCAAGACCCAGCACAACAAGACAAATCCGAGCAGGGCCAGCGCCGCCCCTGAGCGCGCACCTGTGTGATGGGCGGGGGGTTTGCTCTGTGTGGGCCACCACCCGGCCAACAGGCACAAAACTATCCAGGTTAACGCCCCGGTTCGCGAGGTGGAGACCACCTGGCCCAGTGTCAATGCCAACAAACTGGCCCAGGTCACCAGACGCATCGGCCGAGAGAACTCACCCCTGCGAGCCAGATACAGCCATGCCGCCAGCCCCAGAGACATGAGCGATCCGAACTGGTTGCGCTGGCGCAGTTGCCCATAGGCTTCCTCATTAGGACTGGCGTGTAGCCAACTCAGCCACTCAAGGGGCTGGTGCAGAAGGCCGCTGTACTGCAAGCCGGCAATGCCGGCTGAGAGGACAGCAGCGCTCAGCAAGGCCCAGCAAAGATGGCGCAGCAGCGTTGAGCGCGACATGCGTGTGCACTGCGAAGCCACCATCACGCACAACACGCTGCCCGCAAGACCTCCCAGTAACGCCAGATCCATCACAGGCATTCGCCAAGCCGCCCAGGCCAGCAGTACCGTCAAGATGATCAAAGCGGATGAGGACCGCTGCCACGAAGCACTGCGTGTGTTCCAGGCAAGACCTCCCCACAGCAAAGCCGTGAGACACCAGGTCACCAACAAACCTGGCACTGACGGACTGGGCGGGGGTGCCCAGGGCCACAACCAGGGAAGCACCATGGCCGCCCAGGCCAGCCACGCGACAGCAGGGGACGGCAGAGCTCTGGGCCCTTGAAGGGTGGTCACATCAACGGCACTCAGCCGGGGCGTACTTCGCAGGGAGCAAATCGCCGGCGGGCAGCGCGAGTCCCCCAGGGACAGCGCTGCCCTGCACCACACAGCGCCAACTCACCGAGGCTTGCGCCGGAGGCGTGAAATTGCTGATGCCACTGGGCAAAACCGCAGGAGCTTCACGAGTCCCGGTGTAGGGCACCAGATGCAGCGTGCCATTACCGGCCGCCGCTTGGGTTTTGATGGAGATGACACCGCTGGCAGGCTGGATGGCGATGGAGGCCACATTGAGGGTGGCTGCCGGCGATTGGTAGCCCGCGGCATAGCCGTCGGCCGCGCTGGTGGCATTGCCGTTGGCCAGCACTTCCATGACTTGGGTTTTGGCGGTGGCTGCGAGCGCGAGCCCTTCGCCGACGCGTGCGCGGATGGTGTAGTCTTGGTAGGCTGGCAACGCAAAGGAAGCCAGAACGCCGATGATGGCCAGCACCACCATCAGCTCGATGAGCGTGAAGCCCTGTTGCAGACGTTGCATGTGATCTCTCCCGGAGCAATGTTGAAGGGCTCCGATGGTAGATCAACCCTCTTGTGAGAGGGTGATGAGCATCAATCGGCCGCAGTCGCTTTTTGGTGATGCCTTACCTGCAGGAACTTGCCAAGACCCACCACCACCACGGCAGCGCCCGACCCAAAGAGGATGGCTTTCATTTGCTGGTGCGGGGGCAGCAAACGTCAAATTGACAGCCTGCAAGAGTAACGGGCCCGTCATGCGGGCCCGTTGGTAATTGTGCTTAGGCTGTCACCTTCACAGCAAAGCCTTGAGCAATTTGCCCATCTCGGAGGGGTTTCGCGTGACCTTGAATCCGCACTCTTCCATGATGGCGAGTTTGGCATCGGCCGTGTCAGCACCCCCCGAGATCAGCGCACCGGCGTGGCCCATGCGCTTGCCCGGAGGGGCGGTGACGCCGGCGATGAAACCGACGATGGGCTTCTTCATGTTGGCCTTGCACCAGCGCGCTGCTTCGGCCTCGTCGGGGCCGCCAATTTCACCGATCATGATGACAGCATCGGTCTCGGGATCGTCATTGAAGGCTTTCATCACATCGATGTGCTTCAAGCCGTTGATTGGGTCGCCGCCAATGCCCACGGCACTGGACTGACCCAAACCGATTTCGGTCAGTTGCGCCACCGCTTCATAGGTGAGCGTGCCCGAGCGGGACACCACACCGATGCGGCCCTTGCGGTGGATGTGACCGGGCATGATGCCGATCTTGATTTCGTCGGGGGTGATGAGGCCTGGGCAGTTGGGACCCAGCAGCAGGGTTTTCTTGCCGCCAGCGGCTTCCTTGGCCTTCATCTTGTTGCGCACCTCAAGCATGTCGCGCACGGGGATGCCCTCGGTGATACAGATCGCCAGGTCCAGATCGGCTTCAACAGCTTCCCAGATGGCAGCAGCCGCGCCGGCAGGCGGCACATAGATCACGGAAACGGTAGCGCCCGTCTGCGAAGCGGCTTCTTTGACCGACGCATAGATGGGGATCTCGAAAATCTTCTCACCCGCCTTCTTGGGGTTCACGCCGGCGACGAAGCAATGCTTGCCATTGGCGTATTCCTGGCATTTTTCCGTGTGGAACTGACCGGTCTTGCCGGTGATGCCCTGGGTGATGACCTTGGTGTTCTTGTTGATGAAAATCGACATGTGTATTTCCCCTGGCTTATTTGACAGCGGCCACGACCTTCTGGGCCGCTTCTGCCATGGTGTCGGCACTGATGATGGGCAGGCCCGACTCGGCCAGCAGTTTCTTGCCCAACTCTTCGTTGGTGCCTTTCATACGTACCACCAGCGGCACACTCAGGTTGACCGCCTTGCAGGCGGTGATCACGCCGGTGGCGATGGTGTCGCAACGCATGATGCCGCCGAAGATGTTGACCAAAATGGCCTTGACCTTGGGGTTCTTGAGCATGATCTTGAACGCTTCGGTGACCTTCTCGGGGGTGGCGCCACCGCCCACGTCAAGGAAGTTGGCCGGCTCGGCGCCAAACAGCTTGATGGTGTCCATGGTGGCCATGGCCAGTCCGGCGCCGTTGACCAGACAGCCGATGTTGCCGTCCAGGCTGATGTAGGCCAGATCGAACTTGGAGGCTTCGATTTCAGCGGCATCTTCTTCGTCCAGATCGCGGTAGGCCACGATCTCGGGGTGACGGAACAGCGCATTGCTGTCGAAGTTGAACTTGGCGTCCAGGGCAATGATGTTGCCCTGGCTGTCGCGGTTCAGGGGGTTGATTTCCACCAGCGAAGCGTCCGTTTCCATGTAGCACTTGTAGAGCTTCTTGAACACATCCACGCCTTGGGCGGTGGAGCTGGCGGGCAAGCCGATGCCGTCGGCGATTTCCTTGGCTTGTGCGTCGGTCAGGCCTGTTTGCGGGTCTACAAAGACCTTGATGATCTTTTCGGGGGTGTTGTGCGCCACTTCCTCGATGTCCATGCCGCCCTCAGACGAGGCCATGATGGCTACCTTTTGGCTGGCGCGGTCGGTCACCACCGAGACGTAATATTCTTTTTGGATGTCTGCGCCGTCTTCAATGTAGAGGCGTCGGACTTTTTGACCCTCGGGGCCGGTCTGGTGGGTCTTGAGCTGCATGCCCAGGATCTCACCGGCCAAGCGCTTGACGTCGTCAATGGACTTGGCCACTTTCACGCCACCACCCTTGCCACGACCACCGGCATGAATCTGGGCTTTGACCACCCACACCGGGCCGCCGAGCTTTTGGGCGGCTTCGACCGCTTCTTGCACCGTGAAGGCCGGTATACCGCGGGGGACCGGCACGCCAAAATGTTGCAAGATCTCCTTGCCTTGGTACTCGTGAATCTTCATGAGGGTTCTCTTTGTCGTCGGTGAAAATAGGGGCGAGCGAACACGGACTGACCCCGCCCTGAACTTCGCCGCCGTGAAATGTATCATGTTGCGTTGCACCAACCTTGTCTGACCCTTACACGGGCTGGACCCCCTCATTGCTCGACGCAGCTGCTTGATCATGGCCAAGATTTTTATCGACGGAGAGGCCGGTACGACCGGTTTGCAAATTCGTGATCGTTTGGCGACGATGCCGGACATTGAGGTCATCAGCATCGACCCCTCGCGTCGCAAGGATCCCGAGGCCAAGCGTGACATCATGGCCCTGGCCGACTTGGTGGTGCTGTGCCTGCATGACGATGCGGCACGCGAATCGGTGGCGATGATTGACAGCCTGACGCGACACCGCCCGCGGGTGGTGGACGCTTCCACGGCCCACCGTGTGGCAACAGGCTGGGTGTATGGATT
>Ga0078894_10000783_pt1 | contig 22633 bp, 4 predicted proteins | sample LauGreSu1BDMLBSD_2_FD_67506 | JGI IMG/M metagenome (GOLD analysis project Ga0078894, IMG submission 67506) | Freshwater lake microbial communities from Lake Michigan, USA - Su13.BD.MLB.SD (version 4) (version 4) | ecosystem: Environmental > Aquatic > Freshwater > Lake | place: Lake Michigan, USA... | reverse complement strand
GTTACTATTAGAAACAGCAGTACTCTGTGTTATGACATTATCCTGCCAAAGCATAATAACGTAATTGGGCGTATTTGTTTGACCTACGGTATTTGAAATATCCACTGTGTGGACAGTTCCAGAGCCAGCCTCATCCCATCCAATTAAATTTGTTGAGAAGGATACTTTTAGATTTGATTGATATTGTCCACCGTTCTGATTTCCTCCAGTGAGGGTATTCATATTATTTGTGCTTAAAACCGTAGTTCCTGATAATAAAGAAAAGGTATACGCTCCAGTGCTATTGCTCGCACCAGCCATCACCGCGGCGAGCGAAAATGAAGCGTCCGCACCGAAGGTCTTGGACACCTGTGACACGGACTGATAAGTGGGTGTGCCACGAGCCACAAGCACAGTAAATGTGGTGCTGCCCGCATTGTAACTTCCGGATGCGTCCTGGGACGCGGTGATGGTGACCGCAGAGGGCGTATATCCGAGAATCGTTGCGACATTGCCGTTGATACTGATTTCGGAGGGAGATGAAGAGGAAAAGGTGTATGAACCGCTGCTGTTGCTGACACCGGCCATCACCGCGGCGAGCGAAAATGAAGCGTCCACACCAAAGGCCTTTGAAACTTGGGATATGGACTGGTAGGTGGGCGTGCCGAGATTGACGAGGACCGTGAAGGTGGTGCTTCCGGATGTGTAACCAGATGCTGCGGCCTGGGTCGCAGTCACTGTGATGGCGGAAGGAGTATATGAGTTAATCGTCGCAACTCCACCACTTATGGTAATGGCGGCACTCGCGGTCGTAAAGGTATACGCACCACTGCTGTTACTAATACCTGTCATCACATTCGTCAATGAAAATGACGCATCTACTCCAAATGTCTTCGTTACTTGGGATACGGATTGATACGTCGGAGAAATGGCAAATCCGGATAAAGTCACCTTTCTAACTGAGTGATTCGAAATGCCGACGTAATAAAGTGTTCTACTATTGTTATAAAGATAAAGACCATTACTTTCACTTAAATTTGACGAAAATATCAATGTCCCCGACGAATTATACATTTTAAAACGCGGGAATAGCGATAGTTGCGTTGTGATAAAATTGTTTGTAGTCAAATCAACCGAAATACCTAATATGTTAATACCTTGACTAGTAAGTGTAAGTATCGGACTGATAGAACCAGATGTTTCACTTGAAAATTTGTATACACTGCTGTTGTTGTTGGAGGATGTAATATACATATTTCTATTCAGGTCCAGTGCCATATCTAAAACAATGTGACCAATATTATATGAGTGAACGTAAGTACCACTAGAGTTGAATAGCTGAATACGGGTATTATTATCCGAAACATATACGTTGAAACTAGTATCTACCGCAATACCACTTGGAATATTAAATTGTCCGTTTCCATTTCCGAATCCAGAACCCAAACTACGTTGATATACACCTGACGAATTAAACACCTTTACTTTATGATTATTTCTATCTGTCACATAAATATTTTCATTTGAGTCAATTGCAATACGCTGTGGAACGTTGAAGGATGAATCACCGGAACCCAAAGAACCCACCGACCATACAAAGGAAAGTGATGAGTTAAACTTTTGTATTCTATTATTTCCTTGATCTACAACATATACATTTTCGTTCGGCTCATAAACCGCAATATCCCACGGTGAATTAAAATAACCTTGGGCAGTACCAGAACCTGTAGTCAGAAAAGAACGTGTTGCCTGTGATACACCAGCGGAATTAAACTTTTGAAGACGATGATTGTATTGTTCAACAACATATACATTACCATTACTATCTACCGCTACGCCTATTGGAAAATCTAGCTTTCCCGCTTCAGGACGGTTGCCATCACTTGCCGCGGTATTCCCGCCAAACGACATTAAAAATGTCCCAGTGCTGGTAAATTTTTTAACTCTGTCATTACGGCTGTCAGGAACATATATATTTCCTTGTGAATCTAGGGTAAGGTACATTGGAATATTGAAACTAGTGTCTGCGGAACCACCACTACCAAATGTTAAAAGAAAGTTTCCATTGACATCAAATTTTTGGATACGATGATTTGAACTTGAATTCCAAGGACCTTCATCAGACAACCATAGATTGTTGTTTGAATCAAATATCATACCACTAGCATTACTAAGCTGACCGTTTCCAGAACCATTATTATTTATATAGGTCCCAATAAGTTGACAAGAACTATTATATTTGAGAATTTCATAACCCTTTGATATATATAGATTTCCTGACAAATCCATCGCCATTGAACGTGGGTATGTTATAGATGATGAGTTGAATAAATAGTTGAAACCCGAATCAAATACATTGATTCTGCCTTGGCTACCGTTACTGATAATATAGATATATCCGTTGGTTGGATTGATAACAAAATCAGTTACAGGATATAATGTCGATCCTATTCTATTTTCAAACTTCGTGATATAATTCAGATTTAGATCAAATATTTGAATACGACTATTTCCGTCATCTGCAACATAAATTTGGTTATTGTATATACGACACGACCGAGGCCATAAAAATTCACTGTTTCCTGTATTATACGTAGGAATAGATGGAGTCGGAATAACAATCGTTTCTGTGGCAGTTACATCAAGGACATCTTGAAAATTTTCAATATTATCGGTGAAATAAATATTATTTAAGTTCACATCTGTTCCAGTTGATTCTAGTATCCAGTCTCCCCCTAATAACGATGAACCTGTTTTATCGGTAGACGCGCGAACTTGAACTTCAGAAATGTTAGAAAGAGTATCAATGATATATTTCCAATCAACACTTGCATACAAAGAACACGCAATCATGTCGTAATATTGCACGGAGTAGGTCGTTTTTAGATAGGATATGAATTCCTTCACATGCGCCCAGCTATCTAAGTTGGGTTCACTATGAATTACACTAGTGATTAAAGCAGGCGATGTGCTTGGACCGAACATATAATAATAATCTTTGTTCTCATTGTATTCTACTATACCAATTGTTGTAAATGATGTCAGATTCAATGCTGCTATTTTGGATTTTATATAGTCTATCATTGTAGGGTACAACTTGTCTTCTACATCGTAGACAATATACCGGACTTCATCTCTCAACGAATCAACAATTGTTTGATACTCCTTAATACGTTGATCAATAAGAATAACTGCTGTACCTTGTGTGGTTGTCATTATATCGAAAAATAAGATTCAATGACTTAAAAAAAATACTATATGCGTATTATATAATATAATAACAAAAATACTGTTATATTATAATTGTCTAATATTGAATATGATTGTCTAAATATACATTGAACTGATATAATGGTATCTGTAATGATTTTGTATCCCAAAAAATGGTTATCAGTGTGGTTCCATTGTTTGTAAATATATGCGATGTAAATCCCGTGATTACTTTGCTCCATATACTTTTCACATTTCCGGTTGTTACTGTTGACTGCCGCCCCACTGCTGCTGCTTCTTCTTCGCCATTCAAGACCATTCCTCCAGCACCCGTCGTCATATATTTCGCCTGACCGTTGATTTCGTAATGCTCTAGGTTATGTGTATGCCCGTTCAGATACAAATGAACTCGGTGGTCATCCAGAAACGCGGTTTGGAAATCGGCAACATTGATTTCATTGGCTTTATGATGCCCCACGACGAACACCCATTCGGTATGGTTGGTGGGGATACTAGCAAGCACGCCTTTTGCCCACTCTAATTGCGTGTGACAATCTTGCGAGAGAATATTCTTGTGAAAATGACAGGGTTCCGCGATGGGCGAGCAATCGGGGTATTCCGTTCCACAGGGGTCCCATTTTTTGCGGTCTTCCCCGCGATAATCACTGATGCACGGATTTGTATCCAATACAATGATGTTGATGATAATACTCTCGCCGTCGCCGTCGCCGTCGTGTGGAATAATAATGCGCCGATGATAATAACGTCCGTCCATTATCCATTCAGGTATCGTCTCGTTAAGCGCGAGCTGCGCCTCCGGCGAGAAGCCATAATCGTGGTTGCCGAGAGAATGATACCAAGGCACCCCCATTCCGCCGAAGAGTTCCGTATAATCCTCAGTGATTTGTGGGTCGCTTGTATTCAAAATACCGCAGTAATAAAAGTTGTCGCCCGTGCTCAGGACAAATGCGGTGCTGTGGTTGTCGCTGTCTTGCGCCATGGCCTTCATCGCCGCCGCCGTCGCCATCGCATTTCGTAGGTGATACCCGCCAAGTGCGGCTGAACCCCAATCACCGACGGAGAGAAATCCCGATGGCGTGACATACGTCAATTGATGAAGTAATAATACCCACGATAATATGGCGACAGTCATATACAAATAAATTTATTTTATAATAGTTACAAAATAAATTATATATCGGGAATACCACTATTTATTTAAGCAGAGTGGTAGGGGTACTCGGTAGTAGAGTCAGCCTCAGTGGGGGCAGTGTTGGTAGCATCCACATCAGCCTTCAAAACCAGCTTAATCTGGTAGACACGAGTGTCAAAAGCGGCAGGGCGACTGGTGAGGTCGTGCTGGTTGGCGGCAGGAGAGATAGACACCTTGAAGCTGATCGTGTCGTTTTCCATCAGAGGAATGCTCTGGATGTCGCTCGAGTTGGTGATCTCCGTGGCGAAACGAGAAGCAGCCTCGTTGGCAAGCTGGCGCATCAAGACACGGGAGAAGTTGGCAGCAGCGGGGCTGAGAGTGTTGATGCTATACTTGTTAGGAGGAGTTCCGTGAGCAGCGCTGGCCTGGTTGACAGCGTTGAGAGAAGCGTCGATGGCCTGGCGGGCAACAACACCCTTGGAAACAAGATCGGAGAGAAGTTCGTCTTCATTGCTAAACAGATCAACACCGTGAGGAGTGTTAAAGAGCTCATCAGCGAGGTAGCGAACAAAGTCGTGCTTGACGAGGTTCTTCTCGGCAACGATACCATTACCATTCTCCAAAATAGGAGCCGATGTCAGAGCACCAGCGTGAACGGGGTTCAACTTGAGAGTGGCGGGCCAGTTGCTCATGTAGACGTAATACTTGATATCGGAAGCATCAACGTTATTGACATCAAAAGAGTCAGACTGGAACTTGAAGACATTGCGCATATCAGACAACTTGACATTGTAGACGGCAATGCAGCTCACATCAAGAGCGGCGGGAGCCTCACCAGCGAGAGCACCAGAAACATCGAGGGTGAATGCCTGGTTAAGGCCTTCGAGAACAAAATTAACCATAATTGCTTGTTATAAATATACTAAACATTATATTTCTATTCCATTCCATTCCATTCCATTTCGACGTGCGTTCGTTCTAGCAAATTCGCGGAATGACGGGGCGGCGGCGGCGGCATTAACAATCAGAAAAGTTAATATGTCGTTATCAATTCAATCGCCACCGAATAATCGTTGTTTTGGATGTCTAAAGTTTCTCCGTATCGATCCACCAAACGCAAATGTAATTTTTCTATTTTCACGGGTCCAAAATAATCGCGTTGCTTAAATATCAAGTCACTCGGATTTGAGTAATTGATATTCAGAGCCGGCGCATTTATCGGAATCCGCGCAATAATATTATTTCCTAAATGTGTTCCACCACCTGTTTCCGCAATAATTGTATTCGTTGTAAAATTCCGGTTGTAATCATCTAATTCCAGGAAAAAATATTGCGATACGGAACTACCGTAAGACGACTCGCTCTCAACATAACGATTATATATTAATGGCGTATACGTCGCATTCGGGTCTAACCGTGTCTGAAACGCTACACCTGTTTTGGTCTCGTAGATGTCTTTATAAAATCCCATTGCCCAACCCGCGTTTTTATAAAGGGGTCGCATCTTCGTATTGGTTCGCATTATTTTACCTGTATGCGGGTCAAGTTTGGGGCGAAAACATTGAAGCGTCTTGGATGTCATATGAGTGCGCGCATACGACGCATTTGCACATTCATTCCCATTTGGCGCGGGGTCTACCATTACCTGGACGGGTTGACCATTTATCGTTCGGGTTTCATATGTAACATTTCGCACAAATACACCGCCTTCTTTATAATATTCCGTAAATGATTTATCTTCTTGAACATTGAAATCCAATTTGAACCAGAAATTCGGTGAATAATTATAATTTGTCGCATACGAACCCGCAAATGCGCGATAATTCGCCTCTGTGATGGAGGTCGGAATCGGCGGAACCGAGTCGGTTGTTTCTCTCGTGCGAATGATTGTCTTTGACGAAAGATTGTTTACTTCAACGACGAGAAATTTCAACCCATTGAAGTTGAGTCGGTTCAAGCTTGCGTCTTCATTAATATCTTCATAAACTTCTTCGTAAATGAGTTGACCAGGCGCAGCGGTTTCAATCGTCGGTGCGCGTGGCATATACGTGATATTGTCTGAACTCAAATCCGCGACGATGGTCGCCTTTGTTGGCGCAAGTGCGTTCAAAAAATAATTACTCATAATGACCTCAAAGTCGCCAGACACATAAAATCCATCTGGGATGATGACTGTCTCGGTATGATTCACGAATATCGTTTTGGCAACATTTTCAACCAAATAACGCTGTGGAACATTATAGAGATGGACCGTAAAAATACTGTTTTTCCGGGTACTAGAAAACATCTTAATAATATTCGGAAACTCCATTGACACGAGTTTCATAGACAGCACATTGTTGATAGGAGTCGGTAAATTCCAGATATAGTCGGCAGAGCTTGTTGACCCGTGGTCAGTGCGAAAGAGCGTATCAATACTCACGATGCGCTTAATTGTGCGTCGTTCTAGGGGATTAATCACGCCTTTCGCGTATTCGTGGACGATGGACGGTGTGGCGATGAGATTGGGGTTGATGTTCTGGACGCGGACATCTTCTTTCGGCATCATCACGAGCTTATAGGGGTCGCTAATAATGGAGGACGGCGAGAATTTCTGGATGAGTTGGTTTTCTACCGTTTTTCCGGAAGATGACGAGAGATTAGAATCATTGATAAATGAAACACCGGAATGGAGATACTGGAGAATGCGTTTTTGGACTTCATTGAAAAATGTGACATATTCGTCATCCTCGTTGTAATTTTCGGAGAATGGCATATCTCCGCCAATACCGCTCGCATTATAATTTTTATACTGCTGGATGATTTCCTTCGTCATATTTTTCACGTAATCATCTGTTACATTCCCCTTCTGATGTTTTGGGATTTTATAGATTTCTAACATATCTTCAATGGAGTAACTATTGATATCCAAGTCAAACCCATATTTTCCGTGTTTGGTAGAGGAATCCTGTATTGACATTGTTCTGTTACAATAATGATATAATATGTTTATATGATTATTACACGGTCGTATATTATGGTTAGATTGTCGTAGGACCAATACTGATAAGAATCGCACCTAGTAAATCTGGGTCCCAAATACCGTTTTCTGGATAGCCATATGTTTTGATATATGCGAGGTATTCGGGTTTGATTTGAACAGGAATTACGGTAATGTGTTGTTCTGGGAAGAGTGAGATGCTTCCGCGCAACATATTCAGTTGTGCGATTAATTCCTCGGGGTTATTGAATTTATCAGCGGTTATCTTGTATGCGTCTCTCTGAAACGTCACATCCCTATTTACATTGTATAAGTTGATGGATTGAAGTAAACCCTCTAAATTCGTAAGGATGACCTTTCTTATTTTTTCATAGGTCGCGTTCAATGGTTTGCGCGAAGCATATAATCCCACGGAATAATTGTTATATATCGTTTGCGTGAGCTGTTGTTTGATGGTTTCAAAGGCGCCGGATGAATAATTCTTGCTGATTTCGCCAATATCTTTTACGACGGTGCTATTCATCAATGCGACGATTTCGGCACATCCATCGCCGGTACTTCCTCCGGCGCCGCTGCTGCTTCCACTTCCGCTTCCGATACTTCCGCCGCCACCGCCGCCACTGCTAATCGCAGTACTATTTGTGCTTCTTGTAAAAACATAATTTGTTACGGTTTTTTGCGCAAATGCCATTCTTTCTACTGTATTATGATAAGATTTTCGGTTCGTTGCCGTCGTGGCTCCGCTCGTTCCGCTTATGTCGGTCTCGTCGTTATCGTAAACGCCGTATTATCAAAACTCGGTATGGTCACGTGACCAATGCCATTGACGCCGCCATTCCCAGCCGCGCCTATGATTCCCACTGTGCCGTTCACACTCGCCGCAGCATTGGATACCGGTGTGAGTTCCGCAATAATGTCTATTTGCGCGAGACCCGTGCCGCTTCCACCTCCGCCGCCGCTCATTTCGCCATAATCCACCGCAGATTCCGTATCTCCGCCATCTGTGATGGTGATTTGGCTATTGATAAGTGGTGTCGCGCCGATGCGCGAGTTCGCCCCAATAAATGTGCCTTCCGTGAGACTCGGGGCTTGGGATGCGCGCACACACTGCCACGTGATTCCGTCTTCGCTTGTTGCGACTGGCGCGGTATTGTTATTCACCACATCGGGTCCGGGTGCGGATGCGGGTCCGGGTGCGCTCGCCGCCGCCGAGTTTCGGCCCGTCGCCACCCACCTCTTTCCATTCCAGTGGACGTCGTTGCCACCTCCCGCGAATAATGTATCGTTTCCGACATACGCTACACTATTTCCACCAGTTGTGAAGAGGGGTGTCGTCGTGGTGTCAAATGTATTTGTTGAACTGTATTGGACGCTGGGTCCGGCCGGCGTATTCCACGATGCACCGCCATCCGTGCTTATACTTAACGCATTTGTAGCAGACCTGCCCGTCGCGACGACACGACCCGTGCCTTCATATGACGCTTCAAATGTTACACTTGTTCCGCCGCCAGATGCGTCGGTAAACGCCCAGGCTGAGGATGACAACCACGTTCCGTTATCACCCGTTCCGTCGCTGGAGTAGATGATGCCCGACGCCGCGCCTGTGCCTCTTCCTGTTGCGACTAGTCTGCGCCCGGTATACGCAATATCTGACGCGCGGGTGAGTGCGGTGCCGTGTGTGACGGGGGTCCAGGACGCGGTGGTTGCGCCGGCAATGGCAGCAGTTGTTCCCGATGTCGCGACGATGGCGCTTCCACTGCCACTGCCACTGTCACTGCCGGTGCTATTGTCACCCACCGCGAACCATTTGTCGCCCGTAAATGCGACACCCGTGCCTTCACCTGAAAAGCAGACGGAATTGGATTCGCGCACTGTGCGCCACGTTCCCGTTGCGCCGTTGATATCCTGCGAATAAATCACGGAGGAGAAGGACGCGTCGGCCACAGAGCCGGTGTTTTCGCCGGTAGCAATCCACATTTGCTGGTCCGCGTTCCACGTAATGGACCGTGCGGCAGTATCAAACCCACTTGTGCTGGCGTTGGTCGCGGGGAGACTATGCCATCCGGTGGCGCCTGTGGGGTCGGCCGTTCGCATCAGGGTGCTCGTGCTCCCGTTGTCAATGGCCGGCGTGCCTGCCGCAATCCAAACCTGGCCGTTGAATGCGAGCGAATAAACTTGCGAGAGGATGGCGCCGGTGCCCGTGACAGGTGTCCAAGGTATCGCTGCGCCGGATGTGTCGGTGGAGATGTAGACACAGGCGGAGTTCGCGCCGACGCCGCCATTCCGTGTTCCGCCCGCGAGCCATCGTCCAGCGGCTGACGCGGATGCGGGGAGCTGATTCCAAATACACGTATTTAATGTGATGACAGGTGTGAGCGTGGAGGTAACTGCGCCAGCCGTCCAACTCGTGCCTGATGCGTTGCTGCTAGTGAGGACGTTTGTCCCGAGCGAACCAGTGGCTCCCGCGCCTACCGCCAGCCATCTCTGCGTGTGCGGCGAGAATGCGATGGCGTTGACGCTGGCGAGATTGGCGATGGCGGCGCTCGTGGCTTTCGTCCATCCGGTGGCGCCACTGGGGTCGGTAGTGGTTCCGATGGATGCTACGCCTGCGAGACCGACGCCTCCGGCCACCCACCACGCGCGAGTTCCGCCGATGTTATACACCGCCGCGCTCACATCCGGTGTGACCGTTGCCACCGCATTGACCCCCCCTTCAAAGAAGAAGTTCTTTGTGCCTTGAACAGCCACCCACGACCGTAAATTTGTGTCATTGGAATAGTCCGCGTAGGCGAGCGAATAATTACAGAACGCATTGGCTCCGATGGCGGCCGCACCTGTGAGAATACCGGAGACGGATGAAGCCGTGACTGGTGTCCAGGTGCTGCCGCCGTCAGTGGAGCGCGCAAGGATGTTCGTCGCGCCGGTGTTATTGCCCGCGACCCAGACTCCGTTGGAATATCCGATGGAATTACAAACGGGGAAGGGTGCGTTCGCGGAAGGCGCACTGGACGCGACGACGGACCACGCGCCGGCGGTGGTGGGGGCGGACGACAACGAGAAGACATTCGTGCCGCCGCCACTGGTCGCACTACCGTTGGCGACGATCCAAAGCGGCGCCCCTGCGCCTTGTGCGCCAGCGCGACCATATGCCACACACGGCGTGTCTCCTGCGACGGCGCCAGGGAACGGGGTGAATATGGGGTAGAATGTATTATATACGAACGTATACACGGTGCCGGTGACGGTGAGGGTGCCTTGGACGGTCACGGGGGCGGCGGTGAATGGCGGGGTGGCAGGTTGGGTCGCGGTGATAGTCGCCGTGCCGCTGGCGTCTTGTTTGATGAGGAGGGTTCCATTGTTAATGTCCGCAATGGCAGGGTTGCTGATGGAAAAGGTGGCGCCGGTGACGGGGATTTTATAGACGCGGGTTACTCCTTTATTGCTGTTATTGGCATTCGCCCCGACTGCAACAGTCGTTCCATCCGCGGATAGACTTACACTCACTCCACTTTGTTCAGCAGTCCCATCACCTACAATATTTGGAGTTAATTGTGGCCACTGGTCTGTCGTTGCATTGTATCTATAGACACGAGTTATTCCTCTACTACCGTTATTGCCATACGCCCCGACTGCAACAGTCGTTCCATCCGCGGATAGACTTACACTAAAACCAAAATATTCTAAGGTTCCATCACCTGAAATATTTGGACCTAATTGTGGCCACTGGTTCGTCGTCGCATTGTATCTGTAGACACGAGTTACTCCTCTACTGCCGTTATTGATATACGCCCCGACAGCAACAGTGTTTCCATCCGCAGATAGACTTACACTCCATCCACTACGTTCACCATTATCCACACCGGAAATAGTTGGAGTTATTTGCTGCCACAGGCCGGTCGTCCCATTATATCTATAGACACGAGTTACTCCTCTATGGCTGTTATTGGCCCATGCACCGACTGCGACAGTCGTTCCATCCGCAGATAGACTTACACTATAACCACTATATTCACCATTATCCACACCGGAAATAGTTTGACCGAATTGTGGCCACTGGCCTGTCGTCGCATTGTATCTGTAGACACGAGTTACTCCTCTATAGCTGACATTTCCATACGCCCCGACAGCAACAGTCGTTCCATCTGCAGATAGACTTACACTATAACCGCTCAATTCCTGCGTTCCATCACCTAAAATATTTGGACCTAATTGTGGCCACTGACCGGTCGTCGCATTGTATCTATACACACGGGTTACTCCTCTACTGCCGTTATTGCCCCAAGCCCCGACAGCAACAGTGTTTCCATCCGCGGATATACTTACACTATAACCACTCTGTTCACTATTATCCACACCGAAAATAGTTGAACCTAATTGTGACCACGCACTCCCGTTGTATCTATACACACGAGTTACTCCTCTACCGCTGAAATTGGCCCATGCACCGACCGCGACAGTGTTTCCATCCGCGGATATACTTACACTAGAACCATTTTGTTCAGGAGTCCCATCACCTACAATATTTGGACCTAATTGGCCCCCTGGGGACCTATATAACGACGCCGTGACCCCCGTGCTCGCCGGCGGAAAAGGTATCGCGTGGACGCGCGACGTCGCAGGTAACGTCACTGGCGACATCGCCGGCGTAATCAGCACAGAAGCGCGGATCGGCGTCCATACGCGACCGTTCACCGAATGTGCGACCTGCCCTCCTGTCAGGACCGCCCCCGTGAGCGGATCTGTATACCCGATACCCGTCGCCACCCAGGTCCCAACACCGGATGCATCTACACCCCACGCGACGTCCGTTCCTGCGACGGCGAAAATACCCAGACCGGTGGCGGCGGCCCAATTCGCGCCATCATAGGAGTAGAAAATCGTGGTGCCGGCGGTGCCATTGCTCGCGCCGAACGCTGAATCCCCGAGATTCGCCGCGAGGACACCGTCGCCTTGGCCCACCGCCACCCAGACCCCTGCGCCGAATTCGTCCTGGCCGTATGCGACGTGATTGCCTTGTCCAGTGAAGTTCATCGTGTTTCGCACCCCGACCCACGTCGTCATATTGTAGGAATACGCGATACTGAACGCGGTGGATCCGGGGACAGACCCGACGAAGGGCGCGCCTACCGCAACCCACATCGGAACGCCCAACGTATCTGCACCGTACCCTACACCATTGACGGCATTGAATAACCCGGTTTTGGAACCCGCGACGGCAGTCCAGTCGACGCCGTTGGATGAATAAGCAAGCGAGTTGGCGGAAGCATCCGCACCGGCCACCCAGTATCCGTCGACCGCCGCGCCAGTGCCGCTATTTCCGTAGGCGATGGCGCGGACAGTCGCGGGGGTGGTGGTGCTGCCCACATTCGTGAGCGCTGGCGACCTGTAATATTGGTCATCGGGCATCGCGTAGACCCACACTCCGCCGGCGCTGTCATTTGTTGTCGCGGAAATCGTGCTGCCGTTCTCGGATAAGGCGACGGAAGACCAAAGGCGGACGCCGGCAGCATTTAATGAGGTCCAGGAGGCGCCGTAGTCCTTGGAGTAGTAGATGTTTCCTAATGAACACGCCACTTGATATTTCCCATTTGCCGACATTCCGACATCCTGCCACGGTTGAGAACCAACTCCACCACCACCATTGTAAGAAACTACTTCGGTCCACGTCGCCCCCGAATTCGCAGAACGATATTTATAGCCGGGATTCATACACGCCAGCCCGTATTGTCCGTTCGCCGAAACAGCGACGGCTTGCCACGCCCGATTCGTCGTCTGCATCGCCACCCCGCCAATATTCACTGTCGACGACGCCCAATTCGCCCCCGTATCCGATGAGACATACAAATATCCGCCGCTTACACACGTCACTTGGACCGCCCCCGTTTCCGCGGCGACGGCGATGTCCTGCCAGTTGCGCAGTGTCGTTGTATTCGCGCTGGCGTTTCCATCGATGGTGATGCCCGTATTCAACCACGTCGACCCGTAGTCCGCCGACCGGTAAATGCTGCCGCCATATGCAACCGCGGTCTGGATGGCACCAGAATTGGTGGTCGCGATGGCGCGCCAGTATCCAGTTCCGATGATGGATGTGGGGATATCGCTGAAGGTGTTGCCGAAGTCGGTGGAGCGGAGGAGGGGCGTTGAGGAATATAAATTAGCAATCTCGCTAGCAGTTAGAACTCTATTATACGCCGCGACAGATGATATTTTGCCATCAAATTTATAAGTCGCATTATTATCAGAACCAATCGTAAATACAGTTCCAGTAAAAGATAGGCCAGAGGCAGTTTGCTTAGTACCAAGAGAAACACCATTAACATAAAAAGTAACAATACCGTTTGTCGCATTGTAGGTTGAAGCAACTACATACCAAGTATTCGCGTCTAATACAAGACTATTGTTAGTTACGTTACCTGTGCTGGGACTATAAAATTCGAGTTGACGATAAGCCATAACTAGTGCCGGAGTAAAGTAGTCTAATGATAATATAGCATCATATCCTGAAACAGGTGATGTATTTACAACAGCAATGTATGTTATATTAGTAAATGTCGTAGCGACATTTAATGAACCAAAATTACTCGATCCGTTGAAATTAAAAGACCCCCCATTATCCGCGGCGTTAAATGTGCCCATATTTGTCATCACGACATTCCCACCCAGCGAACCCAAGTTCGTCCAAGTGTTTGTGCTTACATTATATGAACTACTATTTGTGGCGTCCAAATAGAGAATGGGTGAATATGATAACGCGTTATTTAGTTTTATGATTGTTGGAGGCGTGATCGCCATCATCACCGCCCCCGTCGCTGACACCGCGCCCCCCAACCACGACGAGAGTCCGCGCCTCGGCATCCACGTCTGTCCGTAGTCGGAGGACACGTAGAGTTGTCCGTTGGCGTTCCCCACGGGACCCGATGTCGCGAGTTGATATTGACCGGATGCAGACGATTTGATGCGGGTGAATGCGTTGGTTCGGGTCGCGGTGGAGCGCTGGACCCAGGTCACACCGAAGTCGGTGGAGGTCCATATATTGACACTATAATCCACCGCGGTTTGGTATTGACCGGTTGATGATAATGATACTGAACGCCAACTCCTACCTGCTCCGGTGGTTCGTTCGGTCCAGGATACTCCGTAATCGGTGGAGGTCCAGATATTACCGCTTTCCACCACCGCGGTTTGATACTGTCCCGTGGATGATAATGATATTGACCACCACCGCAAAGCGGTGGCGCGAGAAGTCCACGTAACTCCGAAATCATAGGAGGTCCAGATATTAGCGCCCATTACAACCGATGTTTGATACTGACCCGTGGATGATAAAGACACCGAATACCAAGTCCTGGTTGCTCCAGTGGTTCGCTCGGTCCAGTTAACACCGAAGTCGGAGGAGGTCCAGATATTGGCCCCATCAACCACCGCGGTTTGATACTGACCCGTGGATGATAAAGACACCGAATACCAATTCCTATTGCTATCACGCGGCGTCCAGTTGATTCCATAGTCGGAGGAGGTCCAGATATTACCGCCTCTAACCACCGCGCTTTGATACTGACCCGTGGATGATAAAGACACCGAATACCAAGTCCTGGTTGCTCCAGTGGTTCGCTCGGTCCAGTTAACACCGAAGTCGGAGGAGGTCCAGATATTGACCCCATCAACCACCGCGGTTTGATACTGTCCGGTTGATGATACAAATACCGAACGCAATACCAAACTGGTGGCACGTGACGTCCACGTCACTCCGTAGTCAGAGGAGGTCCAGATATAACCGTAATATGCCACCGCGCTTTGATATTGTCCCGTTTTACTCAACGACACTGACATAAAATAATCGCTCACATACGTCGTCGGCGTCGTCAATCTCTGCGTCAGCGCAACCGTCCCGAAACTCGCGTCAAATCCGCCGCTTCCTGTGCGCGTCGTCACATTCGTCGGGGATTGGAAGACCGACGATGCACCCGCCCCAGTGGTCGTCCAGTTCTGTCCGTCATTGGAAGCCACGAGTCCGCTGCGCCCGCCTGCCACGAATTGGACGCCACTTCCGCCGACGACCGCGCGATTATACTGCGAATTCGTGGCGACACTGCTCACTTGTGTAGAGAATGCGGCGGCGCTGTCCGTGTAGGTGAGGAGAGGGGTTGCCGGTGCGGTGTAGGAGATGACGGAGGAGTTGAAGGTGATGGTGACGGAACCGTGAATAAGTGTAGTCGATATGACATTATTTACTGAAGTTCCATTATTGATAGAACCACCACCACCACCTTTACCTTCAAAACCTCCATTATAACTTCCACCCTGCCCACCTGAATACCCTCCTCCTCCTCCACCTCTAACTAAACTATTAGAAAAACCACCTCCACCACCTCCAAAACCACCATTACCTCCAATATATCCACTTTCTCCTCCTCCTGTTCCTCCTACTCCTCCTGTAAGAAAAGATGTTCCGCCAGTTCCTGCCCATCCATTTCCTCCCGAAGTATTGAAACCACCTCCTCCAGAAGCTGCACCATTATTTATACCGGAATTACCACCACTCCCATTTATACCTCCACCATTAGCATTTGTGCTTTCGCCATTAATAGTTGTATTTGCTGAAATTCCAGGTGTCATATTAGTGTTCGGATAATCTCCTTGACCACCACCACCACCACCTGCGATTATTAATATTGAATTATCAATTTTTGTCACAAATGACCCTCCTCCTCCTCCTCCGCTATTAAAACTTCCAGAATTACCAGTTCCTAATGTTCCTCTTTGACCTACTAAAATTTTTACTACTTCATTTTTTGTTAATGAAAATGTTCCTGTCATATCTGCGCCAAATCCACCTCCGGCACCACCACCTGCCGCCCCCACCGCCCGTATCGTATAACTCCCCGTCGCAGGCACCGTCCATTCTTGAATACCTCGTGTTGTCATATTGAGGTATGTCGTCGTCCATGTCGCGCCTCTGTTTGTATATGAAGTTCTTACAGTAGCAAGTTCAGGACCTTCACGCCCGGTCGCCCCAGCATTATCAAACGTAAATGTCGAAAAGGAATAAAGATTCGCATTTGCCCTCGCCGCCCCCGCCGACCCTGCCGCCCCCGCCGACCCTGCCGCCCACGCTGACCCTGCGGTCGTCTGCGACACGATCTTCGCGTCCTGCCACACCGTGCCATTTACTGAAACTGCCAACGACGACCCGCGCCGCGATTGCGCCCGCCCGCTCGCAATCCACATCTTCGCGCCCCCGAACCACGACGCGGCAGTCCCGTATTTCTCAAACAATCCCGCGCGGGTATCCGTCATCCTGCTTCCAAATACACCCACCCATCCGTCCGCGTTGCCCGCCGTAGCAGGCGTGGATGTCGCCACCGAATAATTCCCTGTGCCTACCGCGACGATTTGTTGCGTGGTTTCATCGCACAGTATTTTATTCACTTTTGTCATTACGCGGGTTGAATTCGGCACCGCGCGCCACGTAATCCCGCCGTCCGTGGAGGTGGACAAGGAGGTGGTAGTGGCGGCGAGTTCGGAGGTGATGGGGACACCTGCGACTCCTGGTGTTCCGGGGACGGAGTCCACCAACCCACTATCACCGCCCAACAAGAACGGCACTTGTCCCGTCGTCAGCGACCCACGACCATATGGGACTATCGTATTCACATTTTCAATCGGCACGCCACCCGACATCACCGCGCCCACCGTCCGCGCCGTCGTATTCGCGATGGTCACCCCGCGTTGCGCCTGGTCGTCATAGAAACTCCCGAAGTCCAGAATTGCCGGATTCGGCAGGACGGAGTATACTGAGGGCTGGGCGGACCCTGTAATCGTCGCCGCATACGTATTCGGCGCGAGCACCGGCAACCAGTTCTTGCCGTTATACGAATACAGCAAATAACCCGGCACAGACGACGCGTTATTCACCGCCATTGCAGTTCCGCGGGGTTCGCCGTTGCGTGTATCGCTCGTGCTCGCCAGCCACATGGATCCGTTCCAGTAGACGCTCAAGACCCGACGACCCGCCGCCGCACCCGCCCAGACCGCCGCCCCCGAGGCACCCATCGTCGCATTCCACGTCACGCCGTCATAGGACCATTTCAGACCGCACGTGGTGTCGTATCCGCCGGCAACCCACATTCCGACACCGAAACCGTCCTTGCCATATGCAACCGACCACGCTTGTTCGCTCAACCCCGCCGACGCCCGGATACCGCGCCATAATTTGCCGTCGTAGGAGTAGGCCATCGTATTCGCCGTAGAGGTAGCGACGTCACGGTCCCTGCGTCCTGCTGTCGCCACCCACATTCCGACGCCCGAGGCATCTTTGCCGTAGGCAATTCCGAGAGAACGGGAGTCGGTGGCGCCGGAGGACCAGGTTTCGCCGAAATTGGAGGAGATGTAGATGAGGCCGTTGATGCCTGCTCCTGTTTGTGAAACCGCAGTTTGGTATTGACCGGTTGATGACATAGCGATTGCGAAGTAGTTGACGAAAGGGCCGCTAGTCGACCATCCAGCGTCATAATTATTGCTTCGTTTGATGTTATCGCTGGCGGAGGTAGTTAGACCAACTTGATATTGTCCGGTGCTTGAAATGGCAAAGAAACGATGACTTGTAGAGGTCAACGCAGATTGAGTCCATGTTACACCATAATTAATAGATATTTGAGGACGCGCACTAGTGACTCCGGCTATTTGAAATTGACCGGTGGAAGACATTGCGACGCAACTCCAATTCCAAGAAGACGAACGAATAACAAATGTTATACCATAATCTGACGATTGTTGAAGAAAAAATCCAGTTCCAACAGCTGTTATATATTGACCTGATGACGAAATCGCAATACCGGTCCAAGGGTTCTGGCCGCCAAGAGTTGCAGGCACCACCCACGTTACACCATAATCTCTTGATACTTGTATTGCCAGAGAAGTTGCCACACCCACTTGATACTGTCCTGTTGCGGATATCGCGACTTGTACCCACGCGTTAGAAGCAAACCCGCGCCCTGTCCACGTGACACCATAATCCGACGAATTGTATAATCGGTCGGTCGCACCATCGCTGCTAGCCGCAATGACGTATTGACCCGTGGAGGATACTGCCACCGATACCCACGCACGGGATGGCAAAGTAAGCGACGACCACGTCACGCCGTAATCCAACGACCGCCACACCAACCCTCCGTTCGCCGCCGCAAATTGAATCTGTCCGGTGCTATTTATCGCCACCGTTCTCCAGTCTGCCGCCGCCACCGGCGCATACCTCTCCGTCAGCACATTCGCGCTCGTCCCGAACAACAACGAGCTCGTCTGCGAGAGATACCACGTCTTCCCGTCATAGGAATACGCGCAACCTGTATACGCCGTTCCGCGCCCTATCGCTGTCCACATTCCGACCCCAGATGCGTCAGCACCGTAGGTCACACCTTGGCATACAATGCCGAACAGTGCTCGCGACCCGATGATGGGCGTCCAGTTCATCCCGTCATCCGACCACGCCATCGTATAAATCGCGCCGCTGGTGTTCGTATACGTTCCCGCCGTCCCGAGCGCGGCGCCACCCACCGCCACCCACCGCCCCCGGTCATTACAGCATACTGCGTAGCACGCACCCGCGCTTCCGAAGATTTGCGACCCGCCCGCCCCTGTCCAATTCACACCATCGCGCGACCACGCCAGGCAATTGTTGCCGCTGACACTGCTTCCCTGGCTGTCGCCACCCGCCACCCACATTCCGTTCCCGTATTTCACGGTGCGGATAGTGCCAAGCGAGTTCACTGCGGGATTCTGGATCACGGTGGATGTGTTCGTTGTCCAAGATAATCCGCCATCATACGAAAATGCCATTCGGTTCGTTCCACCGCCAGCAGCCGCATCGCGTATCACGGCGCCACCTACCGCAATCAAGAAGTTCCGCGAATACGTCTGTGACCACCGGGTTCCTTCTGCGCCGTTGCTGGACCTGACGATCACCGACGTCGTCTCCGCACCGCCACCCGGCAGCAAACCCTGTGCGCGACCCACACCACCCCGCCACATCGCCCCGGCGCCCGCGCCCGACCCCGCGCTCGTCGGCATTCCCGTCGTCAATAACGAAATCGGGATATTCGCAAAGGCGACAGCGTTCGTGGATAAGGTCGGTGTGAATAACGCGGTTGTTGTTGAAGAATTCCACAGTGTGGCCGCATTGACATCCATCGTGCTCGCAAGACGCGAAAACCCTGCACCCGATGTCACAATCCACGAATACCCTGTCCACGCGATTCCATTCAATCGCCCAAATGTCGGATTCGTCAGTGTTCCTGTCGAAGGTTTCTTCCATTCGGATGACCCATTTAATGTGGTAGTATATGCGATTTGGTTTCCGCTATTTCCAGGAAGGTCTTCGCCCACGACCACCCAAATCGGCGTGGTCACACCCGCGCCCACATTTGTCGCGATGGCGCTGCTTGTGGACATAATCGGCGGGATTCCGCCGCTCGTTCCCGACACAGTCGCTGCCGCCCATCCTGTCGCCAAGTCATCTGCGCCAGTCGGATCCGCGCGCCACGAAATACTGCCACCCGAAATATCCGTGCCGACACGACCACCACCGCAGCAAATCCACGCCGTTCCGTTATACCCCACTGAAGTAATACGAATCGCGGGGAGGACTGATGCGCCCACTCCAGTCGTAGTGACCGGTCGCCATCCCGTCGCGCCCGTCCTGTCGCTGGTATAGTATATCGCCGATCCCCCTGCGCCCGCCTGCGACCCGCCGACCACCCAGAACCGCGGGCTCGCAGCGATACACACCGGCTGGAACGACGCAGACCCGCCGGCGCCCCCGTTCACAATCCCCGACACCGTCGTCCAGCCCGTCGCGCCATATCTATCCGTCGTATAAATCAGGTTATTATTATTGGGGTCATACCCGCACGCTAGCCACGCAACACCGTTCCATTCCAGCGCGGCGTATCCGCCTTGACCGATGAGTATGCGCGGTGTGGCGGAATTGGATGCCACTGACCACCCGACACGCGCCAAAGGGTCAGTACAATACCATAACGACCCGTATTGCTCCCCCGTCTGTGGATGAAATGTTGTCATTCCGAAATTCGCCACCCACGACCATCCGTTCCATTTCAGCGCGGAACTAAATGTCTGTGTTTCAGGTGTCACCTGGAATAATTGGGTGGCTGAGAGGTCCGTATAGGTATTCAACCACATATTCGCCCAGGGCGCCGAGGATTCGCGTATATTCACATCGAGGTGCGTAATAAAGACGCTGCTGCTTGCGCGCATATAGGAGGCTGCGGTGGCGTCCATCGGCGCATTCGTCGTCCCGCCGCCCATCACGCCGTTCCCGCTTCCGATGAAGGCGCATACGGGGATGGTCGTGCGCCCCGTTGTCGCCATTGTCGCCGCGGTTGTCGTAGATGACGCGGTCACTGTCGTCGCAGCACGCGCACCACCCACCACCAGCGAGCTCCCGTTCCATCCAATCGCGCGCGCGCCTGTCTTCATTGACGACACCAGTGCCGCGCTTGCGCCGCTAATATCCGGAAAAAGCACCGCTGACCCGCTGACATCCGTCCAAATCCGCCCGTCCGCAGAAAGCGCAATACACGCGCGCGACCCGCTTCCGACTGCGACCCACCTTTGTCCGGGTGCGACCGTTTTCGCAGTAGAATACGCTGTCCACGTGATTCCGTCCGCTGACCACGCGATAATATTGCCGGTTGATGCCGCGCACGACGCCGGACCTGTTGCGATGAACCGTTTCCCGTTCCAGGACACCGAATTCGCGCCGTAGGGGAATAACTGCGCCGACCCCGCAACCGCCGTCCACCGACGACCTTTGATTGCGTATTCCGCCTCTGCGCCTACCACGGCTAGTGTATCTACCGAGTAAAGAATACTCGCCGAACTGCTGCCGCCGCTCTTGTTAGGGCGACCTACCGCTACCCAGCGCCCGCCACCCCAAACCACGTCATTGCCCGAAGACATCGCAGCCGCGGTTTTATTTGCATTTACACCGGACATATATGTGTCTTCCCATTTCATCCCGTTTTTGTCCGTAGAATGCATAAGGATGCTCACATCACCTTCACCCACCGCGACCCAATACATTCCATTCCACGAAATACGTTTGACGACTCGGAGTTCAGTGTCAGTATTTGCGACGCCTGTCCACGCGGCGAGGTCAAGTGACCACGCGATAGAATTCGTATTCGCATCATTGGTAGGCGACCCATCACCGCCCACCATCCAAATACTGCCATTCCACATAATAGAATAAAGCACGCCTGTGATAGGGACGCTTCCGGCGGGGATTTGTGTCCACGTCACTCCGTCCTTAGACGTCGCCACTTTTGCCCCCGTCACTGCATCATACCCGACAGCCACCCATACGGTGCCATTCCAGAATGCGTCATTACAAACTCCTCCGCGGAATGCGGACCGGGCAATACTGACCGTGCTTGCGCCCCACGATCTGCCTCCATCGGCAGATATTGCTGCGGCGGCGGCGGCGGCTTGCTGAGCACCGCTAGTGCTGCCGAATAAAAGCGTGGGGTGTTGGAGGTAGGCCGACCCAACCCCCGCAGTCCACCCCAGGCCGCGCACGGGGGTCAATGCGGCGCCCGCGCCCGTCGGAATCATAAAGTCTCCCGTCGTCGCCACGCATCGCATATCCGTGATGCTATATGTCGTTACTGCGGTCCCGTAGATATTCGTCGTGGGGTATACACCGAACCAACCACTGCTTCCTTCATACGAATATGCAAGGGTGCGTCCTCCGGTGCTTCCAAGTCCTGCGCTCAATCCCGTAGCATACCAGACCCCGTTTAAGTAGGCGACGTTGGTCGCTCCGCTTGTATTCAATTCAAACAGTCCGACTTTTGTATTGAGAACCGGCGTCCATCCATCACGGCCATTTGCCGAAAATAAAAACGAGTATCTGTCCGATGTTTGTCGGTATACAGACGCAACCCATAATCCGCGCCCCGTTGTTGAATTGACGCCGTATGCCAGTCCGGTGATAGTTGAACTTAAAGACCCCCCGCTATTCACGACACCGACCCAGTCAATACCGTTGTATGAATACAGGATGGAAACGGTGGATGAACCAAATGCGCCGGCGACCCATAATCCGCGCCCGTTTTCGTCGCGGCCATAGGTGATACAATTGATGCTTGCGCCGCCGCCTGAAATCCGCGAGCCTGAACCGCGGATTGGTTGCCAGTTCAAACCGTCGGTAGAATAGGCCATATTTGCGGTGGGGTCGAGTGTACCGGCGACACCACCTGCGACGAATAAACCGGAGCTAGCGACGGTGGAGC
>Ga0078894_10000782_pt1 | contig 22633 bp, 21 predicted proteins | sample LauGreSu1BDMLBSD_2_FD_67506 | JGI IMG/M metagenome (GOLD analysis project Ga0078894, IMG submission 67506) | Freshwater lake microbial communities from Lake Michigan, USA - Su13.BD.MLB.SD (version 4) (version 4) | ecosystem: Environmental > Aquatic > Freshwater > Lake | place: Lake Michigan... | reverse complement strand
ACCAGCCGCCTCCATGGAGGCGAAATCCGCCAGCAGCACCGCCACGGTTTCCGGGGTACGCAGCAGCCGCAGGGTGATCGCCGTGGCAATCCCCAGGGTGCCCTCACTACCAATGAACACACCGCGCAGATCCAGGCCCGGCATCTCCGGCAAGTCACCCCCCAGGGTGGTGATCGAACCATCGGGGAGCACCACCTCCATGGCCAGCACGTGATTGCTGGTGACGCCGTATTTGAGGCAGTGCACGCCGCCGGAGTTCTCGGCCACGTTGCCGCCGATGCTGCAGGCCACCTGGCTGGAGGGATCCGGGGCGTAATAGAAGCCGTCACCGGCAACGGCCCGGGTGACCCAACTGTTGATCACCCCCGGCTGCACGGTGATTCGTTCATTGGCCAGATCCACCTCCAACACCTTGCGCATGCGGCTGGTGGCGATCACGAGGGCTGGCTGCTCCGCCAGCGCACCACCAGAGAGGCCAGTGCCGCTGCCGCGGGCGATGAACGGCACCTCCAGCTCGGCGCAGAGCTTCACCACAGCCGCCACCTGCTCGGTGGTTTCCGGCAGCACCACCAGAGGAGGCTGATGGCGGTTGAGGGTGAGGCCGTCACAGTCGTAGGCCAGCAACTCCTGACGCTTGGACACCACAGCCCGCGGCGGCAGCAAGGGCCGCAGGCGGCATTCAAGCAAGCCCCAGTCAGGCGTCACAGGGTCGAGCGGTGGTGGCAAGACCTTAACGAGAGTTCCGCCACTGGACTCTCGGGCCTGCAATTGCGTAAGGATGGTGCGCTCAAGCTCCCGTCTGCGGATTCCGTTTTGACCTCGGCACCTGTTTCGGCTCCCGTGCACAACACCACCCGGTCCCAGGAACTGTTCAGTGCCGCGCAGACGCTGATGCCCGGTGGCGTGAGCTCACCAGTGCGCGCCTTCCGCTCCGTGGGCGGACAGCCGATCGTGTTCGACCGCGTGAAGGGCGCCTACGCGTGGGACGTGGACGGCAACCGCTACATCGATTACATCGGCAGCTGGGGCCCTGCGATCTGTGGCCACGCCCACCCCGAGGTGATCGCCGCCCTGCACGACGCGCTTGAAAAGGGCACCAGCTTCGGCGCCCCCTGCGCCCTGGAAAACAAGCTGGCCGAGATGGTGATCGATGCCGTGCCGTCGGTGGAGATGGTTCGCTTCGTGAACAGCGGCACCGAAGCCTGCATGTCGGTGTTGCGCCTGATGCGCGCCTTCACCGGCCGGGAAAAGATCATCAAGTTCGAAGGCTGCTACCACGGCCACGCGGACATGTTCCTGGTGAAGGCCGGCTCAGGTGTGGCCACCCTCGGCCTGCCCGACTCCCCCGGTGTGCCGCGCACCACCGCCGCCAGCACCCTCACCGCTCCCTACAACGATCTGGAAGCGGTGAAGCAGCTCTTCGCCGAGAACCCCGGTGAAATCGCCGGCGTGATCCTTGAGCCCGTGGTGGGCAACGCCGGTTTCATCACACCGGAGCCTGGCTTCCTCGAAGGCATCCGCGAGCTCACCAAGGAGAACGGTGCGCTGCTGGTGTTCGACGAAGTGATGACCGGCTTCCGCATCAGCTACGGCGGTGCCCAGGCCAAGTTCGGCATCACCCCCGACCTCACCACCATGGGCAAAGTGATTGGCGGCGGCCTGCCCGTGGGCGCCTACGGCGGCCGCGCCGACATCATGAGCATGGTGGCCCCCGCCGGCCCGATGTATCAGGCCGGCACCCTCAGCGGTAACCCGCTGGCGATGACCGCCGGCATCAAGACTCTGGAGCTGCTCAAGCAGCCCGGCAGCTACGAGCGCCTCGAGGCGATCACCAAGCGCCTGGTCGACGGAATCATGGACGGCGCCCGCAGCGCCGGCCTGCCGATCACCGGCGGCTCGATCAGCGCCATGTTCGGCTTCTTCCTCTGCGAAGGCCCGGTGCGCAACTTCGAAGAGGCCAAAGCAGCCGACACCGTGCGCTTCGGCAAGCTGCACCGCGCCATGCTCGAGCGCGGTATCTACCTGGCCCCCAGCGCCTTTGAGGCTGGCTTCACCTCACTGGCCCACAGCGACGAGGACATCGACTCCACCATCGACGCCTTCCGCGAATGCTTCGCAGCGGTGGCCTGAGCCCCACCGATCCGCTTGTTGCCAGACGCCGCGGCAGAGCCCGTCTGGCTGGAGCCGTGGCGAGCGCTCTTGCCCTGCTGGCGTTTTTAGGCCGCAGCAGTGATCCCGCCGCTCAGCGCCTGAACCAAGAGGCTCCGCTCACGCTGGGCGCCGCTCTGGCCCTGACGGGCAACGCGAACCTCTACGGCCAGGACCAGCGCATGGGCATCGGCCTGGCGCAGGGCTGGCTGCAGGCTCAGCCGCACCCCCGCCGAGTGGAGCTGCAGCTGGAAGACGGCGCCTCCGATGAGCCCAGCGCCATCGCCGCGTTCAACCTGCTGATCCGCCGAGGGGTGATCGCCCTGATCGGCCCGACCCTCTCACAGCAGGCCTTCGCCGCCGATCCGATCGCCCAGCGCCAGGGCGTGCCGGTGGTGGCACCCTCCAACACGGCCAAGGGCATTCCCCAGATCGGTTCGTTCATCAGCCGCGTATCGGCTCAGAGCTCGGTGATCGCTCCGCTCTCCATCGATGAGGCCCTGCGGCGCGAACCCACCACCCGCCGCGTGGCGGTGTTCTACGCCCAGGACGACGCCTACAGCACCGCTGAAACCGCGATCTTCCAGAAGGTGCTGGCGGCCCGAGGCCTCAAGCCGGTGAGCATCCAGCGCACCCAACTCGCCGACAACGACTTCCAGAACCCGATCACCGCTGCGTTGCAGCAACGGCCGCAGCTGGTGGTGATCTCAGCCCAGGCCGTGGATGGCGGCAACTTGATCCGGCAGCTGCGGGAGCTGGGTTACCGCGGCCAGATCGTGGTGGGCAACGGCCTCAACACGCCAAACATCTATCCGATCTGCCAGCGCTGGTGCGATGGCGTGCTGATCGCTCAGGCCTACAGCCCGGAGCTCAACACGCCGGTAAACATCGCCTTCCGGCGCCTGTTCGCGGAGGCCAACCAGGGCCGCACCCCGGGCCAGATCGCGGCCCAGGCCTGGACCGCCTACCAGGTGGTGTTTGAAGCGATCCAGCGGGTGGAGAAGCGCGGCGGGTTTGAGGGCCTCACCCTGGGCCAAGCGCGGCAGCAACTGATGAAGGAACTCCTCAGCGGCCGCTACGAGACACCCCTGGGACCAATCCGCTTCCGCCCCGACGGTGAAGTGGTGCAGGGGCGGTTTTATGTGGCCCAGGTGCGCATGGATGCAAGCGGGCGCAACGGCCGTTTCACCCTGGTGCGCGAGCAGGAGCTGCCGGAGGGCACACCGTGATCGACACGTTGCTGCAGACCCTCTTGAACGGCGCCGCCAGTGGCGGGGTGTATGCCCTGGTGGCCCTTGGCTACACGCTGATCTTCTCGGTGCTGGGGGTGATCAACTTCGCCCAGGGCGCCCTGTTCAGCCTCGGCGGCTACCTCACCTATCTGCTGCTCGGGGGCAAGATCGGCGTGAACGGTGCCCTGCCGGGCTGGGGGCTACCGATCGGACTGCCGTTCTGGCTGGCCCTGCTGCTGGCGGCCCTGGGTTCGGGAGCAGTGGGGCTGCTGGTGGAGCGCATCGCCTTCGCGCCCCTGCGCCACCGCGGTGCCGAACCGCTGCTCTCACTGATCACCAGCCTGGGAGCTGGCGTGGTGCTGGTGAACCTGCTGCAACTGCTGATGGGCGCCGAGGGCTACGCCTTCCCCCAAGGCGCGGCCGGCCTCGCCCACCTACCGGAATCACTGCTACTTGGCGGCGCCCGCATCCGCACCATCCAGGTGTTGTTGCTGGCGATCTCCGCGCTTGCGGTGGCCAGCCTCAGCCTCTGGTTGGAGCGGAGCCGCAGCGGCAAAGCGATGCGCGCCGTGGCCGAAGACCCCACCACCGCCACCCTGCTGGGCATCAACAGCGTGGCGGTGGTGCGCCTGGCTTTCTTGCTGAGCGGCATGCTCGCGGGGCTCGGCGGCGGCTTGATCGGGATGAACGTGAGCCTGGCGGGCCCCTACTTCGGCATCAGCTACGGCCTCAAGGGTCTGGCGGTGCTGGTGCTCGGGGGCCTCGGCAGCGTGCCGGGCGCGATCGTGGGGGGGCTGGTGATGGGCCTTGCCGAAGCGCTGATTCCTTCTGAGGCCTCCGGTTGGCGGGATGCTCTGGCCTTCGCGATCCTGTTCGCCGTGCTGGTGCTGCGCCCCAGTGGGCTGTTGGGCCGCCGCCAACTGGAGAAGGTCTGAAGCGATGGGAGAGGCGCTGTGATCGATAACGGCCTGCTGGTGCAGATGATCCTCGGGGCCCTGCTGGGGCTGTCGGTGTATCTGCCGATGGCGGCGGGGCAGCTCTCGCTGGCCACACCGGCCTTCTATGCCGTGGGCGGCACCCTGGCGGCGCTGCTCTCCACCCAGGGCAACACCCAGAGCGTGATCAGCCTCTGGGCCGTGCTGGGGGAAATGCTGCTGGCCGCAGGCCTCACGGCAGGCCTGGCGCTGCTGGTAGGGCTACCGGTGCTGCGGCTGCGGGGCATTTATCTCGCCATCGCCACCATCGCCCTGGTGGAGATCGTGCGGGTGGCCATCCTCAATCTCCCCTTTACCGGAGGGGCAGCTGGCATCTTCGGCATCCCCCAACCGTTTCAACAACCCCTTGGGTATGTGCTGTTCAGTGGCGGTGTGCTGGCGGTGTGCGGCTGGCTGTTCCAGCGCCTGGAGGCGAGCCGCCTGGGGCGCTCGATGGCCGCCATCCGCGATGACGAGCTCGCTAGCCGCTGCATGGGCATCCACACCACCCGGGTGAAACTCACCGCCTTTGTGGCCAGCGCCGTGCTGGCGGGCATCACAGGCGTGATCGCCGCCCACTACCTCAACACCTGGAACGCCCGCCAGGGCAGCTTCGATGTGGCGATCACCACGCTCGCCTTCGTGATCCTGGGGGGCTCCCGCAGCTGGCTCGGGCCCGTGATCGGCGGACTGCTGCTCACGGCCCTGCCGGAACTGCTGCGACCGGTGGGCGATCTACGGCTGGTGCTGTTTGGCCTGGTGATCCTGCTGGGCCCGGTGTTCTTCCCCCAGGGGCTGATCACACCGGCCCTGCTGGAGCGGCTGGGGAGGTGGAAGCCATGAGCGGCCAATCCAGCGCAGCGCCCTTGCTGGAGCTGCGGCAGATCAGCCGTCAGTTCGGTGGCTTGCAAGCCCTCAGCGAGGTGAGCTTCCAGGTGGAGGAAGGCGAGATCTTCGGCCTGATCGGCCCGAATGGCGCCGGCAAAACCACCCTGTTCAACCTGCTCTCAGGGGTCACCCCAGCCTCCAGCGGCACGATCCACTGGCGCGGCCAGACGATGAAGGGCCTGAGCCCGGATCGCCACAACCGCCTGGGCATCGCCCGCACCTTTCAGAACCTGCGGCTGTTCAGCGGGCTAAGCGTGCTCGAGAACGTGCTGGTGGCCCTGCATCGTCAGCCCCAGGGCAGCAGCCTCGATGCCCTGCTCAACAGCCCTCGCTTCCGCCGCCGCCAGAGCGAACTGCGCGAGCGGGCCCTGCAATTGCTGGAGGAGTTAGGCCTGGCCGATGAAGCCCATCGCCAGGCCTCAGGCCTGGCCTACGGCGATCGCCGACGGCTGGAAATCGCCCGAGCCCTGGCCACCGCGCCGGCGCTGCTGCTGCTGGATGAACCGGCTGCAGGCATGAACCCCCGCGAGAAGGAACAGCTGTGCGAGCTGCTGGCACAACTGCGCCAGCGCCATCAGCTGACGCTGGTAGTGATCGAACACCATGTGCCCCTGCTCATGCAGCTGTGCCAGCGGCTGGCAGTACTGGATTTCGGGCGCTTGATCGCCCTCGGCACCCCGGAGCAGATCCAACGGGATCCGCGCGTGATCGAGGCCTACCTGGGAGGCAGCCGATGAGCAGCCGCATCCAGCCACCACCCATGGCCCAGCCCTTGCTTCAGATCGAGCAGCTGCAGGTGCACTACGGCAGCGTGCAGGCCCTAGCGGGGGTGTCACTGCAGGTGCAGCGCGGCGAACTGGTGACGCTGCTCGGCTCCAACGGCGCCGGCAAGAGCACCACCCTGCGTGCTATCTCGCGGCTGGAGCCCGCCAGCGGCGGACGGATCCTCTGGCATGGCGCCGATCTCGCGGCCGTGCCAGCCCATCGCACCCTCAAGCTCGGCATTGGCCACTGCCCGGAGGGTCGGCGGCTGCTCAACCGCCAGAGCGTGGCCTTCAATCTCGAACTCGGTGCCTTCCTGCGCCGCGATCGGGAGGGAATCGCCGCCGATCTGGACCGTTGTTATGCGCTCTTCCCGCGCCTGGCGGAACGGCGCCAGCAGCAGGCGGGAGCCCTCTCCGGCGGTGAGCAGCAGATGCTGGCGATCGCCCGGGCGTTGATGGGGCGGCCGGAGCTGCTGATGCTGGATGAACCCAGCCTGGGATTGGCGCCGAAGCTGGTAACGGAGGTGATGGCTGTGCTGGCGGAGCTGCATGGCAAGGGCCAGACGATCCTGTTGGTGGAGCAGAACGCCCAGGCCGCCCTGGAGATCGCCAATCGTGGCTATGTGCTCGAAGCCGGGCGGATTCAGCTCAAAGGGGTAGCCACAGATCTCCTGAGCAATCCAAAGTTGAGAGCGGCTTACTTAGGCAACTGAGTCACCGAGACACCCGTCGGAGCTCCAGCGTGAACTGCAAAGAGCCAACGGGGATGCCGAATATGCCCAGCATGCGGACGAACCCACTGCCAAAGGGCGTACCGATTGGGGTGACGCCTACGGGATTGATTGACATCATGAAACTGATCGCTTGACCTTGAGCAGACCTGGTCCAATGCTCAAATCATTTTTCAGCCTAGGGCGCGAACTAGTCTCAAGCCGCTGGAGCCTCCTGCTCATTTTCACCGCAGCAGCCCTATTTGCTCATCTCAACGAGGGCATGCCCATTGGGCAGTTGATCGGCTGGTTCATTGTCTGCGGCCTGGGCCTCGTTCCACTCTCGCGCATGATCGCCGAGATGGTTGAGGAGCTAGCGGACAGACTTGGTGACCGCATCGGGGGCCTAGTGAGCGTCGCCCTCGGAAACCTCGTCGAGCTGGTTGTCTCCTTCACGGCCCTTGCAAGTGGCCTTTACCACTTGGTTGTGGTTTCCATTGCAGGAGCGGTGATCACCAACTGCCTCTTGGTCCTTGGAATCAGCACCTGCGTAGGAGCAAGAAAACAGGCCACTATAGAAATTCACCCTTACAGCACAGGACTTCAAGACCAACAACTCCTGGCAAGCGCGATGTTCCTCGCTATACCGACAATCTTTGTTCTCAACAACAAAGCCGAACTCAGTGAAGGAGCAAACAAGTTCGATTCATTCGCCTCCTACTCCCTGATCGTATCCGTCATCGTACTGGCGTTTTATTTATTATCATTTCTCTATCAGATGGGCACAGCGCGAAATCTCTACATGCGCGCAGAATCAGAAGGGGTCCTTCCAGCAGCTGGCGAAAAGAAGCCACTGGGATCCCTCATCGTCATGCTCTTGGTCGTGAGCGCTATTTTGGTAGGCGTGTCTGAGAATCTCGTTGAATCACTCGAATTACTCGTTGAAGGAGCCCATCTCAATCCATTGTTTGTAGGCATTTTCCTCTTGCCTCTATTCGGATGCTTCTCGGAAGCCTTGATCTCTATTAAAGCCGCCACTACGAACAGAATGGATCTCTCAATGGCAAGCACCGTTGAGTCCAGCGTTCAACTCCTTCTCTTCGTCATGCCGCTGCTGGTGATCTGCGGAGTGCCGATGGGCCGGTATCTACACCTCGCCATTCCCGGAACCTCCCTCTTCTGCCTAGGAGCAACGGTTCTGGCCGTGCACTGGATCATCGAAAACCGCAAGCTCAGCTGGTACGAGGGATCACTGCTCTTAACACTCTATTGCGTGATCGGAGCAGGCACATTCTTCCTGGGTTCATAATATTCTTCGACCACAGAGCCTACGGTGACCCAATCTCATTACCACATTCGCAGCAGCCTGCCAGGCAGAACAAGGATTCATTGCGATCAACTGCTGGAATCAGTAATCCTGAGACACCATTGCATCATTACACTAACCAGATGCCATTGGCTCAAAGACTTCAGAATCAATCGAATCAACGGGGATCTTATAATTCATTACCCAAGGCACAGGCAGGATGACATCGATGAACTCCTTGAAGAATGCCTAACACTCCCCGGCATTGATAACGAGCTTCAATTCGCTCTGACCCATCTTAGGATTGAAAAGTGGAATACGAAGTTAATTCACAGCTCGGCGGTTAGGAATGGGATCTTCGTAGGAGGCCTTCTTATTGCCGAGATTCTGCTTCCCATCCCCATCGCAGTGATTGCCCTCGGCGCAGCCATTTCGTTGATTCCAGTTGCCAAAGAAATTCAAGAGCACTGGCACCATCATCGAAAGCTGTCGCCAGAGATTCTGGAATTAGCTTTTACAAGCGTCTTAATCACAGAGGGCCATGCCGGAGAAGCCTTACTCGAGATTGGTCTTGGAGATGCAAGCACAGCAATAGAAGAGCTAACCAAGAATGAGAGCCCGCCAAAAGAGCGCTCTCAAGAATTTGTAGATCGCATTCGCAGCATTGTTAGCATTCAAATCAATGGTCACAACACCAAAGGTGACGATGAACTACCAGAAGCCCAAAGAGGTGACCTCTATCCTGCACTACCTCAATCACACATCTTCTTAAACAGCACTCTTATCGAAGGCGAAATCATTGTCATCAACAGAATTGTTGATGGCGATTGGCGTCCACAAAGAAAAAAAGCGGGAGATTCGATCGGCGCTGGCTCAATGATCATCAAGGGCTCAGGGACCCTAAGAGTCGACGATATCATTGAAGACCATGATGCCTATATCGGCATCATTCAGACGAAAGCAACGAAACTCTCGACCACAAAAGTAGACAAGAATCTCGAAAGATACAACGAGATTGCGACACCGCTTTTACTTGGTGCTGGCGGATTAACCATGCTCTTCGGAACATTTGAAAGATCCCTCGGAATTTTTCAATTTGATCCTGTCAACGCCTGGGCGACCAGCAATATCAGCTCAAAACTGACAGCCATCTATGCACTAGGCATCCAAGGAGTTCACATCAATGCGCCAGATTCGATTTATGCACTCAGCAAGGTCAGGCATCTTGTCATCAGCTGCAGCTGTCTTGACAGAGTTGGTGGCATCAAGGTTCGTGAACACCTTGCTCCAAAACACAAAGAGCGCAAAGGCGAACTCCTACGCATCCTAGCGGGCCTTCAGAATTACCTACTCGAAGCAAACGAAGTCCGAATCTGGTCAGACCAGCTTGAACACCTATCACAACCACTAGATATTGCTCACGTCGAGTTAAACCATCTTTCAGAAGAAGGCTGGATCATCACACTGAATGACGGTAGAGAGCTCTGCCTCAAAGAACAGAAAGAACCTCCTGAGTTCATTCACTACACCCACCTTGATCCACTTGAATTCTGGGAGGACAATGAACTCATTGGCTATGTTGAACTCATTACCAAGCCAGGCGACGGATGGGTCGGCGTCTGCCAAGCACTCCAGGATTTAGGCATCAGCATCCACGTGGTAGGCAGCGAAAGTGCCACACGCATGACCGAATTGGTTGAACCACTTGATATCAGCCATGAAACCAATCTGCACGGCAACTTCGATGCCTTCGATCGGATGGAGCTCGTACGAGACCTCCAAAAAACTGGGGAAGGAGTGGCCTATCTTGGCTATGTCTTACATGATTTACCTGCACTAACCCGGTCAGATGTTTCCATATGCTTGGACGTTGATGCTGACAGCACAATTACTGGAAGCATCTGCGATATCACGCTTGGAGCCGATGTTCACTGGCTACCTCGCATCGTCCAGCTCAGTAGAAATATAGAAAAAACAGCTACCAGCAACTTCTCAATCATCACAGGATCAAGGCTCTTGGCGGCAGTAGGCGCCACATCAGCCATCATCAGCCCTCTAGCGACAGTTGTTCTGTCCAATATCCCAATCTTTCTTGCAGAGCTAAGAAATCTATTGGCCATGAAGTCCCATGGCGTATACGAAACTCATTATGAAAAAGCAAGAGCAACCCCGCCCCTGCCGATGAGGCATCCGTCATGCCGGCTGCCATCGGCAGGGCTTGGCCAGAGCGAGCGCTCTGTTAGCAAGAAGAAAAAAGCCTAAGCAAAACTGCTTCCGGCTCAACTGACCTTTCTTGCAGCATCGTCACTCCGGCATTGCCGCAGAGTCAAGTCGCCTTTGATCTGCATACCCATAGGTTTTGATGGAATCTCTACCAGATTCATCTGCTTGAGGGTCAGCACGAACCTCGACTGAGTTAGCCGAACCCATCGACGGAGCGAGGACGACTTTGTGTCCTTGTCGCTCTAACAATCGGATCGTGTCAGGGCTGATGCCCTCCTCCATGCTGATCTGGTCTGGCCACAGCTGGCTGTGGATGCGGGGTGCGGCCACCGCGGAAGCCAGGTTGAGGCCATGGACCAAGCGATTCAGCAACACCTGCAACACCGTGGTGATGATGCGGCTGCCTCCGGGGCTGCCGGTGGCCAACAGTGGTGTGCCATCCGGGCGAAATACCAGAGTGGGGGTCATGGAACTGAGCGGGCGGCGGCCTGGTGCGATGGCGTTCTGGCTTCCCTGCCGCAGGCCGTAGGCATTCGGGGCACCGGGCTTGGCGGTGAAGTCGTCCATCTCGTTGTTGAGCAGGAAACCGGCTCCCGGCACCGTGATGCCATTGCCGTAGGCCGTGTTGAGCGTGGTGGTGGTGGCCACCAGTCCGCCATCGCGATCCACCACCGAGAGATGGGTGGTGTTGGTGCCGCCGAGCGCTGGGCTCGGTTCAGCCTCCAGCTCCGCCGCCGGCCGATGGCGATCGGTGCGGATGCGTTGCCGTTGCTCCGCCGCATAGCGATCACTGAGAAGACGATCCAGCGGCATCGCCACCTGATCGGGATCACCCAGCAGGCGATTGCGATCTCGATAAGCCAGGTTTATCGCCTCCACCATCGTGTGGATCGTGGCGGCACTGTTGAGGCCGCTCTGGTCAAGCTTGAGCGGTTCGAGCACATTGAGCAGCTGCAGCAGCGTGGCGCCACCACCGCTGGAGGGCGGCATGGTGAGCACCCGATGGCCCTGGAATGTGGCCTGCAGCGGCGGGGCCCAGGGGGCTTGATAGGCGGCCAGATCCGCAGCGGTGATCAGGCCGCCGCCAGCCTGCATCAGGGCCGTGAGCTGCTGAGCCAAGCGCCCGCGGTAGAAACAGCTGGAGCCTTGCTGGGCAATGCAGCGCAAGCTGGCGGCCAGCTCTGGCTGCCGGAGCCGTTCACCGGGCTGATAGGGCTGGCCACCGGCCTTGAAGAACTGCCGGGCACTGGCGGGATGGGCCTTGAGCAGCGGCGCCGCGGCCTCTAGGGAGGCACTGAGTTCAGCCCCCACCGGGAAGCCTCGCTCCGCCAGCTGGATGGCGGGCTGCATCACAGTGGCCAGAGGCAAACAGCCATACCGCGCCTGCACCCGGGTGAGCCCCGCCACCGTGCCGGGCACACCCGTGCTGAGCAGGCTGCGCAGTGCCCGCTCACGGTTCACGCTGCCGTCGGGGTTGAGAAACAGATCAGGGCTAGCAGCCTGGGGGGCCGTTTCGCGGAAGTTGAGGGCAACCGCCTCGCCGCGGCCCACGGTCAGCGCCTGGGAGGGAGACGCGTCGCGGGCCACGGCTCTGCAGGTGCTGATCGGGCCGCTGCGCGGCAGCCACAGCACCAGAAATCCACCGCCGCCCAGGTTGCCGGCCTGCGGCAGCGTGACCGCCAGCGCAAACGATGTGGCCACCGCCGCATCCACCGCATTGCCGCCCTGGCGCAGGATCTGAGCACCCACCGCCGCGGCCTGCGCCTCCTGCGCCGCCACCATGCCGCCGCTGGATTCCACCGGATGGAAGCGCTGCGCCTGCTCCTGCAGCAGGTTGGCGTGGGCGGGAGCGAGGGCCAGGGCTGCAGCGCTGCCCAGCAACAGGCAAAGGTGCAGCACGGCAGACATGGCGGGCGGAACGATCAGAGTCTGGAGCTCAGCTCGGCCGGTCCATACCCACCACCCCCTGGCGTTTCCACGATCACCCGATCGCCCACCGCAAGCTCCACGGCGGCACTTCCGGGCAAAGGCACCAACTCTCCATCGGCATGCAGCAAGGCATTGGCGCCGCAGGCACCGGCCTCGCCACCTGCCAGGCCAAAGGGCGCCACCTCTCGGCTGCCGGTGAGCAGTGAGAGGGTGATCGGCTCCAGCGCCCGCAGCTCCCGCACCACCCCATCACCACCGCGCCAACGGCCTGCTCCACCGCTGCCCTGGCGGATCGCGAAACGTTCCAGCCGCACCGGCAGGCGCTGCTCAAGAATCTCCGGATCGGTGAGGCGGGAGTTGGTCATGTGCGACTGCACCGCTGAGGCTCCCGCGTAGCCCTCACCAGCGCCCGTGCCACCGCAGATCGTTTCGTAGTACTGACAGTGCGCGTTGCCGAAGCTGAGGTTATTCATCGTGCCCTGAGCCGCCGCCATCACGCCCAGCGCCGCAAACAAGGCATTGGCCACCGCCTGGGAGGTTTCCACGTTGCCCGCCACCACCGCCGCCGGGGGCAGCGGGTTGAGCAGCGAGCCCTCCGGCACCACGAGTTCGAGCGGCTCGAAGCAACCAGCATTCAGCGGAATCGGCTCCTGCACCAGGCAACGGAACACGTACAGCACCACCGCCTTGGTGATCGCCAGGGGAGCGTTGAGGTTGCTGGCCTGTTGAGGCGAGGAGCCGCTGAAATCGATCCGGGCGCGGCGGCGGGAGTGATCCACCTGCACGGCCACCACGATCTCGGCGCCGCAGTCCATCCGCACCCGCGCAACGCCATCGGCGAGCTGATCGATCACCCGGCGCACGGCTTCGGCGGCATGGCTTTGCACCTGGCCCATGGCGCTGCACATCGGATCGACGCCCTGGCTCTCCATCAGCTGCAGGAGCCGCTCTACCCCCAAGTGATTGGCCGCCACCTGAGCCTGCAGGTCAGCCATCAGTTGATCGGGATTACGCACCGGAAAGGCTCCTGCACTGAGCCGTTCACGCCAGTTCGCCTCCAGCAAGCGGCCATGACGCACCAGGGGAACATTGTCGAGCAGCAGACCTTCCTGCTCGATCGTGGTGCTGTGGGGCGGCATGGACCCCGGTGTGATACCGCCCACATCGGCGTGATGCCCCCGACTGGCCACAAACGCCACCAGTTGATCGCCACCAAACACCGGACTAATGACCGTGAGATCCGGCAGGTGGGTACCGCCGTTAAACGGGTTGTTGGAGACGACCGCATCACCCGGTGCCAGAGGCTCCAAGGCGCCGCGTTGCACATCCATCAGCAACGCCAGCACGCTCTCCCCCATCGAACCCAGGTGCACGGGGATATGGGGAGCGTTGGCCACCAGACGACCTGCCGCATCAAAGAGCGCACAGGAAAAGTCGAGACGCTCACGAATGTTCACCGAAGCGCTGGTCTGCTGCAGCCGCGTCCCCATCTGCTCGGCGATCGCCATGAAGCGATGACTGAACAACTCCAGCTGGATCGGATCCAGCGGGCTCTCGCTGGCAGCCAGCGGCGGCCGCGCCGCCACGGCCTGTTGCTCCAGCAGCAGTTCACCCGCTGACAGCACGCGAGCACACCAACCCGGCAACAGCAGGATGGTGCCCGTGGCCTCGGCAATCAACGCCGGACCGCTGACCTGTTGATCCACAGCCAGGTGCTCACGCCGCCACAGAGGCGCGCGCTGCCAGGCGCCATCGATGTGCAGCTGCACGAAGCACTCCGGGGCCTCGTGCGCCGATGCATCGGCCGGGGGCTTTGCGTGCAACGGCGCACCAGGCCAGGTGAGCTCCAGCGAGAACCGCTCCACCTCCGGCCCGCCGGCAGGGCCTGCAGGCCTCGAGGGGAGATAGCCATACCGAGCGCGGTAGGCCTGCTGAAACGCTTGCGCCAGCGCATCTGCGCTGGCCTCCTGGGGCCAGCGCACGGGCAACGCCTGATCAGAGCCTGGCCAGCGCAGATGCAGATACCGCTGCAGCCGAACGCCACCATCAACACCCTGCGGCAACTCGGACTGGAGCATCAACTGAACCCGCTGCTCCAACTGCGGCAAAAGGGCATCACTGAGCGGCTCAGCCACGCTCTGCTCGAGCAGTTGGCCCTGATCAGCCAGGCCGATGCCATAGGCCGACAACACACCCGCCAGTGGGTGCAGCAACACCTGGCGCATGCCGAGCAGCTCCGCCAAAGCGCAGGCGTGCTGGCCACCCGCGCCACCAAAGCTGCACAGCACCGCCTCCCTCAGATCGTGGCCCTGCTGAATGGAAATGCGGCGGATCGCTTCCGCCATGCGCTCCAGGGCCACAGCCAAAGCGCCTTCCGCCGCCTGCTCAGGGCTGCAGCCCATGGCGGCGGCCAAAGCATGGAACTGCTGCTGCACCGCCCCGAGATCCAGGGGCTGATCGCCCTCCGGCCCAAACACCGCCGGGAAGTGCTGCGGTTGCAGCCGGCCCAGCAGCAAGTTGGCATCGGTGATCGTGAGCGGGCCGCCGCGCCGGTAGCAAGCCGGCCCTGGATCTGCTCCAGCTGAATCCGGACCCACCGCCAATCGCAGACCGTCGAAGCTCAAACAGGAGCCGCCACCGGCCGCCACGGTGTGGATCGCCAGCATCGGCGCTTGGATCGGAACGCCGCCCAACTCCACCTGCTGATGGCGGGGCCAGGCGCCCTCCACGTAGCAAACATCGGTGGACGTGCCCCCCATATCAAAGCCAACGATCCGCTGGAAACCAGCTGCAGCAGCGGTGCGGGCGGCACCCACCAACCCGCCTGCCGGCCCGGACAGGATCGTGTCCTTGGCATGAAGTGCCTCGGGAGCGGTGAGCATGCCGCTGGATTGCATCACCTGCAGCGGCACATGAGGGCCCAGATCCGCGCGCAGTTGCTGGAGATAGGCGCTGAGCACCGGCGCAACCGCCGCCTCGAGCACGGTGGTGTGCCCCCGGGGCACCAGGCGCGGCAACGGGCTCACTTGATGCGACAAGGCGATCTGGATGAACCCCAACGACGCCAACCAGGTGCCAACGGCCTGCTCATGGCTCGGGTTGACCACGCTGTGTAGCAGGGCCACTGCAACGCTGCGAACGCCATCGGCCCAGGCCTGCTGCACCTGCTGTTGCAACGCCTCCGAAAACTGCAACGGCTCCACCTCTTCGCCGTTGGCTGCGATGCGGCCTGGGATCTCGAGCACGCGTTGATAGAGCGGAGCGGGGCGCTCAATCGCCAGCGCAAACAGATCGGGGCGGTGCTGGTCGCCAATGCGCAACAGATCGGCGAAGCCTTGATTCACCAGCAGCAGCGCGGGCGCACCGTTCTGCTCAAGGAAGGCATTGGTGGCCACCGTGGTGCCGAGCCGCACCTCCTCAATCCAGCCCTCCGATAGGAGGGAATCAGAAGCATCGAGCCCCAACAAACGGCGGATGGCGCGCACTGCCGGATCCCCAGGCTGATCCGGCTGCACCGAAAGAACCTTGTCCACCAGCAGCTCACCCTGGGGCGAGCGGGCCACCACGTCGGTGAAGGTGCCGCCACGATCAATCCAGAAGCGCCAGCTGCCCTTAGCCATGTGCAGCTGCGAGGCACTGGCTGAACTCTACGAAGGCTGGTGGACCCTCCCTCTCCCCGATGATGAACCGCTGCGATCCAGATCCGCCTTGGTCGAGCAGGACGTTCTGGCCGCGCTGGACGGGCTGCTCTGGCTGCGCACGGGCGACGCCGTGGCGGCGCGTCTGGGGATCAGCCAATCGAGCGTGTCGCGGGTAGCGGGCCGCTGCCTGCGCCTCTTCGGCATCAAAGGCCACAAGCTCGATGGCGAGTGGGATCTGATCGGTGATGAGCCCCTGCTGGCGGCAGAGCGGCGGGTTCATCAGATCGCCCGCTGGATGGGCCACCGCCCGCTGCGCCTGGAAGCCACCTATTGGTCGGGGCCCTTGCTGTGCACCCCTGTGCCGCAGGGCTGGATCTTGGGGGAGTGCAACATCGTGGGCGTGCAGCGCAACTGGGAGCTGCTACGCACGCGGATCGTGGATGTGTGGCTCTCTGGCCTGCCCGATCTGCCCGAAGCCGACGATCCCGATCTCACCAGCCTCACCCTCTCGCAGATGCCGGTGCACTGCCTGGTGGGGGAGGGCCACCCACTGCTGGATCAGCCCTCACTGTGCTTTGCCGATCTGGCCGCTTTTCCGAGCCTGGCACTACCGGCCGATGCCTACCCCAAGGTTGAGAGGGCGCTGCGCCAGCTGGGGCTCTGGAGCTCACCGGTGCGGATGAAGCGCTACCAGCGGCAGCTGTGGGAAGGCAAAACCGAGCAGGAACTGACCATTGGCTACGGCACTGCGCTGAGCCTGCAGCTGCAGGGGCCGGCCATGCATCGCCTGCCCCTGCAGCTGCCGATCCAGTCCGGCGAGGCGCTGGTGGTGCGGCGGGAGTTCGCCCACACCCCCGCGTTCCAACAGCTGGCCCGCACTCTGCACGCTCGCCTCAGCCAGCTAGCTGCGGGCCTGCCTGAGATTGAGGTGCTGCCGCTGGACTTCAGCGGTAGTTCTGGAACTGCAGAGGCACCTCCACCTCCTGAGCCTTGAGCAGGTTGATCGCCGCCTGCAGATCGTCCTTGCTCTTGCCGGTCACCCGCAGCGTGTCGCCCTGAATCGCCACGGTGACCTTCTTGAGCTCATCGCGCACGGTTTTACTCAGCTTCTTAGCCAGCTCCTGGGTGAGCCCTTTGCGCAGTTTCACCTCCTGCTTCACGCGGTTACCACCCACGGGCTCAGGCGTCTGGAAGTCGAAAATCTTGAGCGAGAGGTTGCGCTTGGTGGCCTTCTGGCGCAGCACGTCCTCCACCGATTGGAGGGTCATGTCGCTGGCGGTGGTGATTGTGAAGCTGGTCTCTTCCAGGTCGATCTCGGTGTTGGAATCCTTGAGGTCGTAGCGGGTCGACACATCGCGGCGCACCTGATCGAGGGCATTCACCAGCTCCTGACGGTCGAAGTCGGAAACCACGTCAAAGGAATAGGTGTCGGCCATGGGCAGGGCGGCGAACGCGGGGAGATCAGACCCCAGCCTAGAAAAGGAGGCTGAAACCACCCACCACCATGGAATCTGCTTTTGCCTGGTCGCTGTGCCTCGCCGCCGGCGTGGTGGTCGCCAGCCTGGTGCCGCTGGGGGCTGCGCGCTCCCAGGCCGATTTCACCGTGGCGGATCTAGCGGCGCCGCGGGCGATGTTCGATCGGCTGCCGGAGTGGGGCAAACGCGCCAACTGGGCTCACCTCAACAGCTTCGAAGCCTTCGTGCTGTTTGCACCCGCAGCCCTGCTCTGCCTGATCGCCGACGTGCACAGCAGCAGCGCCATCGCTGCCGCCTGGGCCTACCCGGCGCTGCGTCTGGCTTACATCGCGGCCTACGTGGTCAACCTGCCGCCGCTGCGCTCGCTCTGCTGGGCGGGTGCAATGACTTGTGCAGGTTTGCTCTACCTGGAGGGCCTCAGAGCCATCTGAGCTATGAATCCTTCAAGCCAAAGATTGACCGATAGCGATCAGTCCTTGCCTGAAGAGATCAGTCAAAGAACATCAAACTCACCACCTTGCCCATGTCTTCGGCCGTACGGCAGCTAGCGAGCAGCGTTTCGCTGTCGTGGAAGGCGAAACAGATCAACTGATCGCAGCGGCGGATGATTTCCTGGTTGCAGAGGCTGCTGGCCATCGGCAGGGGCAGCTCATCGTTTTCGGGTTTTTCCACCAGGTGCAACACCTGCTCCAACTGCTCACGCGATTCGCGCGGCTGGCGATCCAGGCTCTGGGGCAGCAACACGGTGAGGCGCGAGGCATCAATCTCCAGCACGCTGCGAATCACGGCGGAGTTCACACCCTGAGCACCGGAGGTAATCAAGCTGTGGCCTTCCTGGGCGAGCGAGCGCGACACCAGCTCCACCAGATGCACCGACACCACCGGCACGTGGCGGCTGCCAAGAATGGCGATCCGCCGCTTGCTGCGGTCCTGCAACATGGCCAGCTCCTGGGCCAGGGTGTCGATCCGGTCTAGAGCCGGTAAATCAAGAGACCGGGTCAACGCACACCACCTGCTGACGCCTCGAAACTAGCAGTGTTCACGCGGGAACCGACAGTCGCAAACGCTTCAGCAGCGGCTCAAAATCACAGTGCTCCTCCACCAGGCGGAAGGCATAGGTGGCCTTCACCGATTCGTGCAGGCGCACATGCCCGAAGGCGCTTTCGATCACCTCAACCGTAGTGAGGGTGTCGTGCTCCACCTTGAGCAACGGAACTTCCAGTTCTTCGGCCCGGGAAATCAACTGCGGCAGGGGTTCACCGGCACCGGTGAGGATCAGGCACTGGGTGGAGGCTTCCAGGGCCGCCAATTGAATATCGGTGCGATCCGCGCCAGTCACCACAGCCATGTTGCGGCGGCGGCGGAAAAATTCCATGGCGGAATTCACGTTCATCGCACCGATCGAAAGGGTTTCCACTAGCAGATCCAACCGATCGCGGCAGCACAGCACCTCTGCATCGAGGCGCCGGGTGAGCTCCTCCACGGTGACGCTACGCAGCAGGGGCGAACGGGGCATCACCCCGAGCACCGGAACTCCAAGCCGCTCCAGGGCCGGCGCCACCTCGGCGCGCACGCCGTCCACCTGCTCAGGCGGCAGGCCATTGAGCACCACACCACAGAGCAGATCGCCCAGCTGCGCGCGGGCCGCAAGCAGGGGCTCAGCACTGTGGCAACCGTTCCAGCCATGCACTAACACCACAGGGGCCTGCAGCCCCCGGGCCACCTGCACCAGATCCAGGCCATAGAGCAGACCATCGCTGAGGCCACCAGCCCCCTCCAGGAGCGTGATGCCCTCACCACTGCAGCTCAACTGCTCCTGCAGCGCCGCGAATCCTTCACCCGCCGTGAGATTGCCGGCCAGCAGTCGCTCCCGCGCGGCGCCGGCACCCTGAAGATGCACCGAAGGCACCAGCTGCTCTTCACTGAGTCCAAGGATCTGGCCCACGAAGCGCACGTCATCGTCGATCAGCGGGCCACTGCCGCCGGCCCCCAGCTCAGCGCTATCCGCCAGGGGTTTGCCAATGCGGACCGTCAGGCCCCGCTGCAGCCACTGGCGGGCGAGCCCCAACACCACAGCCGATTTGCCACTGAACGGTTCACAGGAGCCGATCAGCAGGGCCGACGAACGGGCGTGGGAGCTCGCGCTGTCGTGACCCATGAGGCGAACGCTGGTGCGGCGAATCTAGGCCTGCAACGCGTGGGCATCGAGCCCAAGAATCAACCACTGCCAGAACGCCTCCGGCAGATCTGCAGGCTGACCGGAGGCCCCACCCGCCGCCTGCCAGGCCATCAGCCACTGGAGCAGCCGATGGGTGGGCAGTTCAAAGCTGTAGAGCACCGGTTGATCCAGGCCCACGCCTTGAACCGAGAGCTGCACCTGAGCGGGCTCGAGCGGCGCCACGCCCGGCTGCCACTGCAGCACGAACGGCCGCTGGCCGGCGGGCCGGAGCGGCCGCTGGCCCTGCAGGCTGCCCTGCGCGAGCAGCTGCAGCCCCTGCTCCAGGGCGGCGGGATCGGCAGCGCCCTGGCAGTAGGGGGCGAACAGGGCCACCAGCGCCGCCGACATCCGCGCCACTCCAACTGCTTTGAGGATGCCGCAAGCTGATGCCAACGCCCATTGCCGATGTCAGAGCTGCCTTTTACCGGCCGCACCGTGGCCGTGACCGGAGCCAGCGGCAGCCTGGGGAGAGCGCTGTTGCTGGAGCTGCATCGCCAGGGCGCCGCTCTGGTGGCACTCACCAGCAGTGATGCCCCGCTCTCCCTCACCAATGCCGACGGCCAAGCAGTACCCCTCGAGCAGGTGCGCTGGCACTGCGGCGAGGAACAGGCGCTCCAGCCCGTGCTGGAGCGCTGCGATGTGCTGGTGGTCAACCACGGGTTCAACAGCCACGCAGACCGCAGTGCCGAGGCCGTGTTGCGCTCCTTGGAGGTGAATGCCTTAAGCAGCTGGCGCCTCCTGGAGCTCTTTGCTGGCATCGCCAACGCCGATCCAGCCCGCGCCGTGGCTCGGGAGCTATGGATGAACACCTCGGAAGCCGAGATTCAGTCCGCGGTGAGTCCCCTCTACGAGATCAGCAAGCGGCTCCAGGGCCAGCTGCTGAGCCTGCGCAGCCTGGATCTGGCTGGGCCACAGCTGCGACTACGGCGCCTGGTGCTGGGGCCCTTCCGTTCAGCGCTCAACCCGATCGGGGTGATGAGTGCAGGGTTTGTAGCCCGGGAAATCCTGCGACAGGTGCGCTGGAACTGGGGACTGGTGATCGTCACCCCCAATCCACTCACGTATTTATTGATGCCACTGGCATGCCTCAGCCGCTGGCTGTATTTCCAGGCCACCAGCAAGCGATCAGCCAGCTGAGGCCCTTTAGAAATCGCGGTCGGTGAGGATTTCGCAGCCATCGCTGGTCACGGCGATGGTGTGCTCCCACTGGGCCGAGAGGCTGCCGTCCACGGTCACCACCGTCCAGCGGTCTTTGAGGGTGCGGCAGGCCTTGCTACCGGCATTGAGGATCGGCTCCACCGCCAGGGTCATGCCAGGGCGGAGCTTCATGTTGGGCAGCTCGCGGGTGCGGTAGTTGAACACCGAGGGCTCCTCGTGCAGGTTCCGGCCCACGCCATGACCGGTGTAGTCCTCCACCACGGCAAAGCCGTGGGCCTCCACGTGATCCTGCACCGCTCCAGCGAGATCAAACAGGGTGCTGCCGGCTTTCACGGTGGCCAGCCCCTTCATCAGTGATTCCTGAGCCACGCGCGAAAGGGTGCGGGCGTGGTCGGGCACACCTTCACCCACACAGATGGTCACGCAGCTGTCGCCGTGATAGCCGTCGAAGTAAGCGCCGGTGTCGATCTTCATCAGGTCGCCGGCCTTGATCACCCGCTTGTTGCTGGGGATGCCGTGCACCACCTCGTTGTTGATCGAGGCGCAGATGCTGGCGGGAAAACCGTGATAGCCCTTGAAGCTGGGCACCGCACCCATCTCTCGAATGCGCTTCTCGGCATGGGCGTCGAGGTCGCCGGTGGTCATGCCCGGGGCCGCCATCTCGATGATTTCGCGCAGCACGGTGGCCACGATCCGGCTGGCCTGACGCATCGTGTCGATCTCGCGGGCGCTCTTCACCTCCACGCCGCGACGACTCTTCTGGATGCGAGGCCCCGTCTGGGTGACGACGGAAGGGGTTGCGGTGGAGACGCCGCCTTGGGATTTCTGCGTGGCGGCGAGCAGTTCAGCGAACAGGTTCATCTCGGCGTTACAGACCCCTTCACTGCAAGTTAGAACCTGAAACCTCAGCTCGGCAGATCCCCGCCATGAGCCCGCCGCTGGTTCAACTGCGCCGCTGGCATGCGGCTCTGGCTCCTGTGGTGCTGGCGCCGCTGCTCATCACTGTGCTCAGCGGCATGAGCTACCGGCTACTCAAGGATTGGGCAGGCTTGGGCCGCGATCAGGTGCACTGGCTGATGGTGGTGCACGAGGGTGAATGGCTGGGCCCTTGGGCCGAACCCATTTATGTGCTGCTCAATGGTTTGGGCCTGCTCTGGATGCTGGGCACCGGTGGCTGGATACTGATTCAGCGCTGGCGCCCAAGGCAGCCCGCAGGACCCCCTGCACCCTGAGCCAGTACACTGGTTGTTTGGCCAGGCGTTTTTCGGAGCTGGATGGCAGCGGAATCCAAGGACATGACTGACGACATCAAAGAAACCACCAGCGACACCACCAGCACCGAGGCCACTGCCGCTGCTGAGAGCAGCGTTGCTGTTGCTGAGAAGCCTGCCGCCAAGGTGAGCGTTGGCAAGCTGAGCGCCAGCGAACTGATCCGCGCCTTTGAAGAGGAGCAGATCGCCAAGCAGGCCAAGGATCACCCTGAGATCTACGTGGGTGACACCGTGCGCGTGGGCGTGCGCATCACTGAGGGCAATAAAGAGCGCATTCAGCCCTACGAGGGCGTTGTGATCGCCAAACGTCACGGTGGCCTCAACGAGACCATCACTGTTCGCCGCATCTTCCAGGGTGTGGGCGTTGAGCGTGTCTTTCTGATTCACAGCCCCCAGGTGGCTTCCATCAAGGTGGAGCGCCGGGGTAAGGTACGTCGAGCGAAGCTTTTCTATCTGCGCGACCGAGTGGGCAAAGCCACCCGCGTCAAGCAGCGCTTCGATCGCTGACCGGCATTCGCCTTCAGCTCACGGCCATCCTTTCTTGATTGGCCCGCCGGATGATTGGGTGGCAACCTTGATCATCCGGCAGAGGGAACATCGGCCCTGCGCCGTTAGTTCAGTTGGTAGAACGCAGGTCTCCAAAACCTGATGTCGGGGGTTCAAGTCCTCCACGGCGCGTTCGGTGTTCCCTCCCTG
>Ga0078894_10000781_pt1 | contig 22640 bp, 27 predicted proteins | sample LauGreSu1BDMLBSD_2_FD_67506 | JGI IMG/M metagenome (GOLD analysis project Ga0078894, IMG submission 67506) | Freshwater lake microbial communities from Lake Michigan, USA - Su13.BD.MLB.SD (version 4) (version 4) | ecosystem: Environmental > Aquatic > Freshwater > Lake | place: Lake Michigan... | reverse complement strand
GACAAAGCTTTAGACTGGATGAACAAAGGTGCTCAGCCTACTGACACTTGTCGTGCTATTTTGTCTTACAAAGGTGTTTTATACAAAAAACATCTTCAAGGCGGTGTTAAAAAAGGTGCATTAACTGCAGAACAAGCGGAAGAAAAATTCGCAGCTTGGTTAAGCGCTAAAGAAAACAAAATCACTGGTAAGGTAGATTCATTGGCTCAATCGAAAGAGAAAGCGAAGAAAGAAGCCTTAGCTGCTGAAGCAAAACGTAAAGAAGCAAAAGCTGCTGCTATTGAAGCTAAATTAGCTGCTCCTGCTGAAGTAGAAGAGCCAGCTGCTGAAGAAGCAGTAGCTAATGAAGAAGCAGTAGTGGAAGAAGGTGCTGAAGTAGCTGTTGAAGCTGCTGCAGAAGAAACTGTAGCGGAAGCAGCAGTTGAAGAAGCTCCGGTTGCTGAAGAAGCTCCAGCTACTGAAGAAGCCCCTGTTGAAGAGGCTCCTGCCGCAGAGGAAGCACCAGCTGCCGAAGAAGCTCCTGCTGATGAGGAAACTCCAGCTGCTGAGTAATTCTGCTAAACGAATAGAAATTATGTCATCCCGAATGTATTTTTGGGATGACATTTTTGTTTAATGACCATGAAAATCGAAGACAGTTTTTACATCGGCTATATTACCAAAACCAAAGGTTTAAAGGGTGAGGTACAGCTGTTCTTCGAATATCCCGAGCCACAAGATTTGGATTTAGACACCGTATTTCTTGAAATGAACGGCAAGCTGATTCCGTACTTTATAAATCAAGTTAAACTGCAGCCCAATCAAACCGCAAACATTTATTTTGAAGATGTAGATGTGGTTGAAAAAGCCGAAAGACTCATCCGAAAAAAGGTTTATCTCCCCAATACTAAAAAGCCGGAACGGAATCCGGATGAATTTTTAATTACCGATTTAAAGGGATTTCTGGTAATTGATCAAACTCGAGGAGAATTGGGTGAGATTGTAGAAATACACGAGTATCCGCAGCAGTACGTAGCGGTGGTGCCCCACCAGTTTCGCGAAATCCTTTTTCCCCTAAACGACGAGTTTATTGTTGAAATAGACGATAAAAAAGGAATTTTGCACGTCAATTTGCCGGAAGGTTTGATCGATCTGTACCTGAACCAATAAGCCCAGAGATTAAAATCCTAACTTAGAGTATGCGTTTCGATATCATCACCGTATTACCTGGCTTACTGGATGGTCCATTTGCACATTCTATTTTGCAAAGGGCACAGCAAAAAGGCTTGGCGGAAATTCACGTACACAATTTGCGTGATTACGCGGATAATAAGCACAAAAGCGTTGATGATTATCCTTATGGTGGCGGCAGCGGTATGGTGATGACCATTCAACCGTTTGCCGATTGTATTGAGGCACTGAAAAAAGAGCGTCAGTATGACGAGGTCATTTTTATGAGCCCCGATGGCGAGCGGCTCGACCAGGGAATTGCAAACAGCTTGGTTGGCGGGCAAAACATCCTAATTCTTTGTGGTCATTACAAAGGCATAGACCAACGCATTCGCGATATGTATGTTACCCGCGAAATTTCTATTGGCGACTACGTGCTTTCGGGCGGCGAACTTGCTGCAGCGGTACTGGTAGACGCTGTGGTGCGGTTAATTCCCGGAGTGCTTTCAGACGAAACATCAGCTCTCTCCGATTCTTTTCAGGACGGTTTACTAGACGCTCCAGTATACACTCGTCCTGCCGATTGGCAGGGGCACCGCGTACCCGAAGTCTTGCTGAGTGGCAACCAACAGGCCATTGACGAGTGGCGCCATGAACAGGCCCTGGAGCGCACCCAACAAAGACGCCCCGATTTGCTAAACGAATAAGCACTACTCTTCAGTGTACCCACTTTTGTGGAGCAACTCGATAATCCGCTCTTTATCTTTTAATTGATCTTTAAGTGCTTCTGTAAGCTCCTTGCAGGAAACCAATTCCTTTTTTATGTTCGAATATTGCGCTTCACCCTCTTCCAATACGCTTCGCCATTCCTCAGGCGAATAACCCGTATGATCGCTTTCAAAAAACTCACCGGGATGCACTTCCAATTTGATAGCCATAAGGATTAAGTCTTTGTATTTGATAGATCCCTTTACCAGACTCAGCTTTAGTCCGTCAAAAGACTTATTCATTTCGGCAGCCAGCCAACTCAGGGATCGGTTTTGTTTTTTAAGCAGTTTATCTACGGTTTCTTTTAAATACATAAAAATTTAAGTATAAATTATAATATATTAATTGTAATGCTTATTTTTATTCGTAATACTTACTAAAGGAATTTTAACGCTCTCAATATTTTGATAAAATATACAATTTTTTCTTTAAATCTATAAAATTTAACTCATGTATAAATATAGTATCAACGAAATGTTATCAAATTTGCCAATGAGAGATTATAAGAGAGCACTCAAAATCATTCCGAAAGTCTTGAACATATCTCCGAATACCTTTTTCAACTATCGAAACATCAAATTAGAGGAAGACCGGGACATTCCGTACCAAAAAATGGTTCAGCTGGAACAGATGTTTGGTGTGAAGCCGGGTGGGCTGCAAAACAGGGTGATTAAATGCAAGCACATAACCGAACTGCTGGAGGATTATAAACATTCGGGATAAAATGTGGAAAATTTTTAAAAGCTCTTTTTAAATTGAAAATAATTGCCTAAAATTGCAGTCCGATTTTTACGAGGTTAAAAATCGTGTTAAGAGCTTAAAATCATGGATTTAGTAAAATTTGTAGAAGATCAGGCGGTAGTTAGAAACGAAATTCCTGCGTTCAAATCAGGAGATACCGTTGCTGTGCATTATAAAATTCGCGAAGGTAACAAAGAGCGTGTTCAGCTTTACCAAGGTGTAGTTATTCAACGCAATGGTGTTGGTGCTAATGAAACCTTCACTGTTCGTAAAATGTCTAACGGCGTTGGTGTTGAGCGTATTTTCCCGATCAACTCTCCAAACATTGAGAAAGTTGAAGTAGTTAACTTCGGTAAAGTTCGCAGAGCAAAATTGTTCTACTTACGTGAATTAACTGGTAAAGCAGCTCGTATCAAATCAAAAAGAGTTTAAGTATATACAATACATAAAAAGCCTCTCCGATATTTTGGGGAGGCTTTTTTATTTAAAATCATCGAACATGAAGAACCTGTTAAAAAAGTTTGAAGAAAAGCGTCCAGAAATTGTGTTTGAGTGGAAAGATGCAGAAACCGAAGCAGAAGGCTGGGTGGTTATCAATTCTTTACGTGGCGGAGCTGCAGGTGGTGGTACACGTATGCGTAAGGGTTTGGATAAACGTGAGGTAGAATCTTTGGCTAAAACCATGGAGGTAAAATTTACCGTTTCTGGTCCGGCCATTGGTGGAGCTAAATCTGGAATTAATTTTGACCCTGCCGATCCTCGCAAGAAAGGCGTGCTCGAACGTTGGTACAAAGCGGTAATACCTTTGCTTAAAAACTATTACGGAACGGGTGGCGACTTAAATGTGGATGAGATACATGAAGTAATTCCAATTACTGAGAATTATGGCTTATGGCATCCACAGGAAGGCGTAATCAATGGGCATTATCAGGCCAAAGAAAACGAACGTATTCATCAAATTGGACAGTTGCGTTACGGTGTTTCAAAAGTGTTGGAAGATACCGAGTTTACACCTGATGTAAAGCGTAAATATGTGGTTGCCGACATGATTACCGGCTATGGTGTTTCCGAGTCTATCCGTCATTTTTATCAGATTTATGGAGGAAATATCGCCGGAAAACGTGCTATTATTCAGGGTTGGGGTAATGTGGGTGCAGCAGCAGCCTTTTATTTGGCTCAGCAGGGTGTAAAAGTTGTAGGAATCATTGATCGAGTGGGTGGATTACTGAACCCGGATGGATTTAGCTTTGAAGAGATTCGGAATTTATTCTTAAACCGTCAGGGTAATGTGTTGGTTGCCGATAATTTGATCCCATTTGACCGGATTAATCAAGAAATCTGGAAAACCGAAGCCGAGATTTTTGTTCCGGCGGCAGCCTCCAGATTGGTAACACAAGATCAAGTTCAAAACCTGATAAACGCGGGTTTGGAGGTGATTGCATGTGGCGCAAATGTTCCCTTTGCCGATCCTGAAATATTCTTTGGTCCTATAATGGAGTATGCTGATAATCATGTAGCCATCATACCAGACTTTATTTCTAACTGTGGTATGGCACGTGTTTTTGCTTATTTAATGGGTAAAAATGTGGAAATGAGTGATGCGGCTATTTTTAATGATGCATCTGAGGTGATTAGAAAAGCATTGGAAAAAACACATCAACTCTCTTCTGCCAAAACCAAGATTTCTGAAACGGCCTTTGAAATAGCCTTGAAACAGTTGGTTTAACACGCGAACTGTTCCAAACAAAAAAGCCTTCGCTGATTCAGCGAAGGCTTTTTGTTTTAAAGCGCAATTAAGCTTTTTTCTTTGCTTCTTTTTTCTTGCAGCATGGTTTGTCGCAATCTTTAGAGCACTTCATTTTTTGCCCTTCTTTGCGCTCTGCCATTTTTTTGCAGCAAGCTTCTTTCTTAGGTTCTTGAGCGTTAGCAGCGCTTACAAAGGCAGCTAAAGCTAATACAGCGAATACTTTTTTCATGGTTATTTGTTATTTATTGTTTTTAAATTCTGCTAAAACGCTGATTCCACCTTTTACGGTATCTCCCAGCTTTACCTTAATTTCTGTTCCTAAAGGTAAGAAAACATCCACCCTGGAACCAAATTTAATAAAACCAAACTCCTCCGATTGCTTCACCTGATCGCCTTCTTTTACATACCAAACAATTCGTCGAGCCAAAGCACCGGCAATTTGGCGGAATAACACAGGGATTCCTTGCTTGTTTTCTACCAAAACGGTTGTTCTTTCGTTTTCTGTTGATGATTTCGGATTCCAGGCGAATAAGTATTTACCCGGGTGGTATTTGAAATACTTTACCACACCCGAAATTGGATTACGGTTGATGTGTACATTCAAGGGCGACATGAATATGGAGACTTGAATGCGACGATCTTTCAAACACTCGGTTTCTTCGGTTTCTTCAATTACCACAACCTTACCGTCTGCGGGGCAAATAACCAAGTTATCGCCAATGGTTGGATTGATGTAAGGTTTACGAAAAAACTGCACTACAATTCCGAAAAGTCCGGCCGAAAGCAGGTAAATCAACCACCGAAACCAGGTGTATTGAGGCAGAAAAAACTGAACCAAGGCATTTAACACGAAAATGAACAGGATGGTTAATGCAATGGTGGTTGTTCCTTCTTTATGAAGCGTCATTTTTGTCATATCGGCTGCAAAATTGCTAAAAAAATCCCTAATTGGCGGCTAATTGGTAAATATCGTTCAGGTTTCGCCCCAAACCGTTATAATCTAAACCGTAACCTACCACAAAATCATTGGGAATTTCGAAGCCCACGTAGTTCAACTCTGCAAAATGATGCTGACATGCCTGAGGTTTATACAGTAAGCTGCAAATGCGAATCGACTGTGGTTGTTCTTGTTGCAACATTTGTAGTAAAAACGCCATGGTATGTCCACTATCCACGATATCTTCAACAACAATTACATCTCTACCCGCAATATCTAGTGTTAATCCCAGTTGGGTTTGAACAGTACCGCTACTTTTTTCTCCCTCATAGGAGGCTAATTTTACAAAGCTTACCTCTGCAGGCAGTGTGATTACTTTCATCAAATCACTCAAAAACATGAAACTGCCACTCAACACCCCTAAAAAAACAGGTGTTTTATCTTGGTAATCGGCACAGATCTCTGAACCCAATTCGGCAACTCGTTGTTGGATTTGCTCTTTTTTGATTTTGAGTTCAAAATTCAAATCACCGACTTTCATGTGCTTTACTTTATTTTTTTAGGTTGATGCAGTGCAACACTGTCGGCCTTCTGTTTTTTGATCAAGGCTTCCAGCCACTCGTTACCAATGGCCGAATCGTCGTTATTTAGCAAACTGTCGGTTAACAACGAATCGGGTGGACTGATTAAGTAACGAAGACTTTCTTTGAGGCGAACATTGTAAAAGCCGTATCCGGTGCTATCGGCTTCGGTTAAGCCGCGTTTTGCCATTAGTCCTCCAATGGTATTGAAATAACCCACCATATTGGGTCGCAGATTACCCTGGTATTCGAAGAAATACAGCGATGATTTTGGTCGCGGCACAATGCTGGCCAGGTAAATACTTTCCCCCAAATTTAACTCTGAAGGATGTTTATCAAAATAATAGCGTGAGGCTTCACCAATTCCGTAAATGTTTTGTCCCCACTCAATTAGGTTCAGGTACACTTCAAACATTCGGCTTTTAGAAGATAAACGCTGGTTTTCAATGAGCCAAACAATCAGCATTTCTTCAATTTTACGAGCCAGGGTTTTCTGCCTACTCAGGTACACGTTTTTAACCAATTGCATAGAAACGGTACTGGCACCACGTTTAAATGCCTTGCGTTTAAAATTGGTAGCAATAGATTTTCGAATAGCTTCTTCTACAAACCCCCGATGACCAAAAAACGAAGGATCTTCGGCTGTTAAAACAGCATTCTTTAAGTAGGGAGAGATTTCGTCTAGCGGGGTAAAATTTGGGTTTTCCGGTCCAATTACAATATCCCGCATGGGTTTGCCGTACTCATAGGGAGTGTAGATAAACGTGCCGTTAATTTTAGACAAATTGGTTTTTCCGTAACCCAGAATTTTAAAATTATCTTTAGTTAACTCGGAGTGGAATTCCACGTTATCTGGCTCTTTTTCATCCAGGTAAAAATTCAAATTGTATTGCAATTTACCCTGAACTCGAATACCCTCTAAGGATTCAAACAAACCTTTTGGGAAAGAGTTGAATACATCCTGAGCCTCCAGCTCATCGGTGCGGAGTTTCAATTCGTAAATTTTGTGAGGCTTGAGGGTAAAGCGTACAAAAGGATTTAATGCCACTTTCCCCAACTGAATTACTGACGATTCAGAGAGTTCGATGTATTTTCCACCAACAGCAACATCAGCATTCAGCAACCCATCAGGAACAATTACCTCATGGGCAGCAATTTTTGGGTGTTTGATTAACAGGTTTTTTACCGACCAATAGCCACTCATTTTGAGTTTACCGGCAAAGTAACTCACATCCTCCAGTTTGGTGCTTAGTTGTTCAAAATTGAGTTTTAGCCCCAGTCTTTTTTCCAGATATGGCAATTCTACTTTCCCCCCATCGGCAAACCAGGTCAAATCCAGTTGACGATCTCCCGGGTCTACTTCGCCGTTTACATGCCAAACAGCAGCGCCATTGTTTACGCTGATGTTCGATTGAACGGTACCTCCATCAATCTTGGCTTGATCTACAGTTAAGGTAACTCCAGATGTGTCTTCTATCCACTTTAACTCAAAGTTTCGCACATCCAGATCTTCCGGAATTTTATAAAAAACACTATTCAATAAGCGGTTGCCCAAGGAAGCCAGGTTTAATTCGGCACGTTCGCCGTTTTCTTTCTTTTTTCGAAACAAGAAATCGTAATTCCGCAAACTGTCGCGTTTTACCAGATGCAAAAAACCACTATCCATAGCCAATTCGGCAAGTTTTACGTCACCAAAAATTAGCGGCAAAAGCTGTACGCTCACATCCAAATGGTGTAAAGCCAGTAAGCTATCGCGATGTTCGGGAACGGCCGTAATCCGATCGAAAGAAACTGTTCTCAATCCGGAAAAATGCGGGTTATCAATCTCGAGTTTGATTTGATATTCGGTTTTTGCCTTGTTTTTTGCTTTCGCGATAAGCGTATGTAAAATGGCATCACGTTTCAGAAAGGCAATAACTCCTGCAATGAACAGCAGAAAAACAAGCGAAACGAGCACCCACGCAGCTTTACGGGCATAGTGTTGAATGGTAATCTGGTGTTTTGTGTAAAAGCTGCTTAATTTTTGGAACATAAGACCTTTTGGGTAGCAATATCCGGGTCAAATATCTGTAAAAACCCGCATAAAAAAACGTTTTACCCCAATAGATTGGTATTTTTGATTGAATTTAGTTGTGATGTACAATGATTAGCAAAGAACAGGTATTACAAGCGCTTAGCCATGTGGAGGATCCGGATCTTAAAAAAGATCTGGTTACCCTAAACATGATTGAGGACATTCGTATTGAAGGGAATAAACTCTACTTCTCAGTAGTATTGACTACTCCGGCTTGTCCGCTAAAAGCGATGATTGAAAATGCTTGTCGCAATGCCATTAGCCACTTCATTAGTAAAGAGATTGAAGTGGATATCAACATGACCTCACGCGTAACTACGCAGGCAAACCAGCCCTTACCGAATGTAAAAAACATTATTGCGGTAGCGAGCGGAAAGGGTGGCGTAGGAAAATCTACCGTAGCGGTTAACCTGGCTTTGGGCTTAGCGCAAACAGGCGCAAGTGTTGGCTTAATAGATGCCGATATTTACGGACCTTCTATTCCAATTATGTTTGGTTTAGAGGGAGCTCGTCCAAAAGCAAGCGAATTACCGGGTGGTAAAACCCTGATTCAGCCCATCCATAAATTTGGAATTAAACTGCTTTCTATTGGGTTTTTTACTGATCCTAACCAACCGGTGCCTTGGCGTGGTCCCATGGTATCTACTGCGGTGAAACAATTGTTCAACGATGCCGATTGGGGCGAATTGGATTATTTGGTAGTGGATTTACCTCCCGGAACCGGAGATATTCACATCACTTTAACGCAATCTTACCCGATTGCCGGTGCTGTGATTGTAACTACGCCGCAACAAGTAGCCCTTGCTGATGCCCGTAAAGGTATAGGCATGTTTATGATGAACGCCATCGATGTTCCGGTTTTGGGTGTGGTTGAAAATATGGCTTATTTTACGCCAGCAGAACTGCCGGAAAACAAATATTATATTTTTGGTCAGGGTGGCGGACAGCACCTGGCTCAGGAATTCGGTCTGGCCTTTTTGGCTGAAATACCATTGGTAAAAAGTATCAGCGATGCTGGAGATGCGGGCAAACCGGTTATCTTAGAGGCCGAAAGTCCAATGTCGACTGCTTTTGTGGAATTGGCTCAAAAGGTAGCTCAGCAAGTGGCAATACAGAATGCCGAAAACCAAGCGGTGAAAATTTAGTAAATTAGAACATGGAATTATTACAGAGGGTTGAAAGCGCTTTAGATACCATAAGACCTTATTTGGAGGCCGATGGCGGAAATGTATCTATTGAAGAAATTACACCCGATTATATTGTGAAATTGAAACTTTTGGGCTCTTGCGGCTCCTGCCCAATGAGTATAATGACTTTGAAAGCTGGCATTGAGGAGGCTATTAAAAAAGCTGTTCCTGAAATTTTGGGCGTTGAAGCCATTAACCTCACCGATATGGACGATCCGAATGCGGTGATGCCCCAACGTTTCAATTAACATTATTTAACACACCAAAACTTAGGTTTTAACTATTTTAGAAGCGATGAGATTCCGGTTAGTAGCATTGATGATAGTTCTGGCTTCTGCAGCTGCGGCTCAGACACCAGGAAAGTTAGTGCAATTTTCCGGAGTAATCATTAATCGCGATAGCAATGTAGTGGTACCCTATGTAACCATTACCAATGAAACGGTTGACAAGCTCTCTGCTTATGTAGCCAATTACAAAGGTTACTTTTCTTTTGTGGCTCACGAAGGCGACACCTTAAGTTTCACGGCGGTAGGTTATGGCAAACAAACGGTAGTTATTCCCAGAAATCTTCCCGACGATAAATACACGGTCATGGTCCGGATGAGACAAGAGGTAATCAGTTTACCAATGGTTAGGGTTTACCCTTGGGCAAGTGAGGATGAGTTCAAGAAAGAATTTTTGACCATGAAAATTGCGGACGACGACTTAGCTATCGCTAAGAAAAACGTTTCCAATTCCAGCATTGTATCTTTGGCTCGTACGCTTCCGCGAGATGGGCAGGAAATTCAATCCATGAACTTTAGGAATAGCCACATGTCTTTAATGAACCGGAATATCAACCAACGGATGGCTAACCCGCTCTTAAATCCTTTTGCATGGGGTGCATTTATTCAGCAAATTATGCAGGGTAACAAGCAACGAGAATCGAATTAGCGTTTCTTACTCAAGGCCGGAAACTTCATTTTATAATCCACTTTCACTATTCCCTTACTGATGGCTTCTAGTTTGCCTTTTAGCATGGCTTTGCGCAGTGGGCTCAGTCGGTCGGTTAAAAGTTTGCCTTCAATATGATCGTATTCGTGTTGGATAACACGTGCCGCCAAACCGTGGTAGTTTTCGGTATGCCAGTTCCAGTGCTCATCCTGGTAAGTAATGCTTAGTCTTTCGTGTCGGCTTACGTCTTCGCGAATATCCGGAATACTCAAACAGCCTTCATTGAAGTTCCATTTTTCACCTTGTTCCTCTGTGATTTTGGCATTGATGAAAACTTTTTTAAAATCCTTTAATTGAACATCATCTTCTTCAAAAGGAGAGGCATCGATTACAAATAAACGAATGGATAAACCGATCTGTGGTGCAGCCAGGCCTACGCCCTGCGCATGATACATGGTTTCAAACATGTTCTCAATCAGTTGATTCAAATCGGGGTATTCAGGACCGATATCTTGCGCAACTTTCTTTAAAACCGGATCGCCGTAGGCAACAATGGGCATCTTCATGCTACAAACATACGAAATTGAAGCCGCTTCTATTCGGGCTTAAATACCAAGAGGCTGAGTTTCTCTGGTTCAAAAATTTCATTCGAAATGCTTAGCAACTGTTCGGAACTAACTTGATTAATTTTGGCAAAGAACACTTCAAGCGGATCTATACTCCCAAAATCGAGCAGAGTTTTGGACAGTGAAATGATTAGGCTAAGTCGGTTTTCTTCTGCCAAGGCAATCTGACCGATAAACTTTTGTTTAGCCCGATGCAACTGAATAGCACCAATTTTTTGCTCACGTAATTTTTTCAATTCACGGTGAACCAGTTTGAGTGCTTTGTCTATTTTTTCTGCATCGGTTCCGAGATAAATAGAAAAAATCCCAGAATCGCTTAGTGGTGTATAATTGGATTCGATGGTGTATGCGATGCCGTATTTTTCACGGATTTCCAGATTTAATCTGGAGCTCATACCCATCCCGCCCAAGAGGTTATTTAAGAGCAAAAGCGCCTCCCGATTAGTGTGATGAATTCCATAGGCCCGATTGCCCAAAACCGCATGGCACTGGTTAATGGGTTTTCGTGCTATCATCTGCTCTGGTAGGTAGCCCTCAGGCGATTTTCGTTTTGTTGACGATAAATTAGCTGGCAGGTGTCCGAATAATTTTTCGGTTACGTTCACCACCTTGGCAAAATCGTAGGCACCACAAATTCCAATAACAATTTCATCGGTGCGATAATTAGCCTTGATGAACTCCTGAATATCCTTCCGCGTTAGCGAAGACATGGTTTTGGGAGTACCCAAAATATTTCGCCCCAAGGCATGGTCTTTAAAAATAAGTTCTTCGAAATCGTCTTGGATAGCCTCTTCGGGTTGGTCCAGGTAAGAAGCAATTTCATCCAGTATTACCCCTTTCTCTTTTTCCAGTTCCTCCTCGGGAAAAACCGAATGAAAAGCCAGATCTTCAAACAAATCGAGCGCTCGTTCCAGGTATTGATTTAAAAATGAAGCATGAATGCAGGTATATTCTTTGGTTGTGTACGCATTTAAATCCGCTCCAACCAATTCCAATCGGTTTAGAATCTGATTCGTATTTCGCCTTTCGGTACGTTTAAAAAGCAAGTGCTCAATCAGGTGTGCCAAACCATCTTTTCCCGGAGCTTCATCACGTGAACCGGCATTGACTAAAATGCAGGCATGCGCTATTTCCGAAGCATGAGGTTTGAGTAAGACGCGAATACCGTTTTGAAGGGTATGTAGCTGATGATCCATGGGTGCCAAATTACGTTTTTATAGTCAAATGGCCTTTGGCTCGGGCAATACGCTTTAAAATAGGTTCATCGGATTGTTTTTTAACCTTATTTTCTGTCGTTACAACTAGCCAACAAATGCTCTATTTTTTCTTTCAAATTGGGAATTTGATTTACTTATTTTTGGATTTGTAGGCTTTCTTGAAACTTTCGTAACGAGGATTCGACACCGCTTTGATATAGCCTTGATTTGGGTTTTTTTTGGCAAAATCTTGGTGATATTCTTCTGCACGCCAGAACTCCTTCAATGGCAATAGTTCGGTTACAATGGGTTTTCTGAATTGACCCGATTTGCTCAGTTCTCTGATGGCGAACTCTGCACGTGCTTTTTCAGCTGCATCGCGGTAAAAAATGACACTTCGATAGGATGAACCTACATCCGGACCTTGTCGGTCTTTGGTGGTTGGATCGTGTGAAGTAAAGAAAACGCGTAATAATTCTTTGTAGCTTATTTTTTGTGGATTGTAATAAATCAGCACCGATTCAGCATGTCCGGTGGTTTCCGAACTTACTTCTTCGTACGTAGGGTTAGCTTTGTTTCCACCAGCATATCCCGAAACTACCGAGTCAATTCCTGCTACCGATTCGAATATCTTTTCCGAGCACCAGAAACAACCCTCGGCAAATGCGGCAATGGCTTTGCCTTTCTGCGGATACAGATTCACTTTTTGAATGCCGGCCGTTGACTTTTTAGTCTGTGCATTACAGGCAATAACGGCAGTGGCTAAAAGCACGAAGAATATTGATTTTTTCATGCAGTGAATTTACGGTTCATTTGCCTTCTTTCGCAAGATCCTGTTTAGCCAGCCCAGCCTTCCCGGTCGAGGCTGCGGTAATGAATGGCTTCAGCCAAATGCGCAATCTCGATTTCATCACTTTCGGCTAAGTCGGCAATGGTTCGGGCTACCTTTAAAATTCGATCGTATGCCCGGGCGGATAATCCCAGCTTTTCCATGGCCTGCTTCAATAGTGTTTGCCCGGCCGTATCAATTTTGCACAAATTCCGAACAGTTTGCGGATTCATTTGCGCATTGCAATAAACTTCTGCTTTTGTTTGGAAACGCTCTTGTTGAATCTCCCGTGCACGGATTACCCGTTTCCGGATTAGTTCACTTTTTTCTCCTGCTTTTTCTGAGGATAGTTCATTAAAATTTACCGGAGTAACTTCAACGTGCAAATCGATGCGATCCAATAAAGGTCCAGAAATACGACTCAGGTATTTTTGTACCAAGCCGGGGCCACAAATACATTCTTTTTCCGGATGATTATAAAACCCGCAGGGGCACGGGTTCATGGAAGCGACCAACATAAAGCTCGCCGGATAATCTACACTAAACTTTGCTCTGGAGATGGTAACGCGTCTTTCTTCTAAGGGTTGACGCATCACCTCGAGTACAGTTCGTTTAAATTCAGGCAATTCGTCGAGAAATAAAACGCCATTGTGCGCCAAAGATATTTCGCCGGGTTGCGGGTGAATACCTCCACCCACAAGGGCTACATCATTTATTCTATTATAAAAGGTGGTAATGCAACTTACGAATTAATCTTTAATTACAACGCGTTTATTTAAACGGAATCCAGCTCAATGGTTCTCTAAAGCCCATGTTACCTTCATCCGCGAAAAAATAAACAACATCTAAAATGGTTTCATCATCAGACACTATTCTCCCATATTTATCAAATTCTAGGATAGACCTTGAACCTTCAACTATTTTTTTATTCTCTCTCTCAATCTCTATTACTCGATCTTTTCCTGTGGTAAGATCATAAGTTACAGGGATTAATAATTTTTTTGATCGATCTATTAAAACAATATATCCCCCATCAACGTATTTGTATTTAAATTTCAAGAGAGCCCAAGTCCTATCAATTACTAATAAACTTATACTTTCGATTAAATCGTTAATGATTTTACTAATCATCATTCGATCTTTAACTAGAGCTTTCTTTTTAAGATCAATTGCATTTAAATCATTTTTACTTTTAACTAAACTATCTAATGCAAATATTCGGTCTTCATGATCTTGAATTCTTTTCTTATACTTTTTTATTTTATTTTCAATAGGTGTGTACCGCTTCTTGAATTCTTCGTAACTGGAAAATCCGTCTATATAAAGCGTTTTAGATCGATTTGCTAATGACTCTTCCTTTACAATTCTCTCATTCAGTACTTGAATTTCTTCGTTAATTATTTTTATTTCTTCCTTCGCATTATTTAGCTTTTCATCGATTTCTAATAAAAGTTTATCAATGCTAGTATTAAATTGTAAGAATGTCCATACAGAACTTTCTAACATTTCAATACCAATTCCAGGATTGTTACAATTTCTTGTTTTTGCTCTTCGATCTGAACACATGTAGAACTTGTCTTTACCATCAGTCTTCATTCGTCCGTGATAAGATCCACCACATCTTGCGCAGGTGACTAATCCCTTTAAGATATAATCAAATTTTTTATTTCGTATTGAGTGTTTCAGATTAGCCTTTAGACACTTTTGGGCTTGTTCCCAAATTTCTTCAGAAACTATTTTGGGGGCATCGAATAAATTATAAACTTTATCACCAACATTCATTGTCTCAACTGCATCAAGCTCGTCATGTTGTATAAACCTTCTTTTGCCCTTATAAATAGGATTAGTTAAAATCCCATATACCGTTCCATCCTTCCATATTATTTCTTTAGAATGCACTTGTACACGTTGGTTTTTGTCATCCTCTTTTTCTTTTGGCATCATTTGATCAAAAATATTGTTATACTTAGTTGGTACCTTTTGTGCATTCAGTTGATTCGCTATAGTTTTAGTTCCAGCACCATTAACACACCATTCATAGATCTTTTTTACAATTTTGGCCTCATCTTCATTAATTGTTAAAATCTTATCAACACTAGTATATCCATATGGTTGAACTTTTCCACCGACCGCATGACCTTTATTTTTAACTTTATCTAGGACACCTGATCGAATTCTGAGTTTCATAAACTGCGCCTCTGTGTTAGCAAGTTCTAATAAAATTTGAAAAATTATATTAAACATTGCCGACCTTTTACCATCCTCATCAATTGAACATAGGGCAGGATTTTTTACAAAAACAGGTATGGAATAGCTTGTAAGCTCATCGACCACATTTCTTCCATATTTTGGGTCTCTTGCTATTCGAGAGATTTCACTTACGAAAATCGCGTTGTAACGATTCTTATCACTTCTAATTATATCTAGTAACTTTTCCATTTCAACACGTTCAGATCTTTTGGAATATCCAGACCTAAACTCTTCAAAAATGTCACTCTCACTTATTTTATATCCAAGTGACTTAGCATATATAATTAATTCATTTACTTGCCTTGATGTAGATTGTTTGGTATTTGAAGTTGAAACACGTGAATAGATTGCAGCAGCTTTTTCCATAAATAGATAAAATTATTAATATCAAAGTACCCTCAGTCTTTTGTGTCTCAAGGGTTTATTTTTCCTGACCTAGTTTGAATGTTCTGTAGTATTTTCTTAACATACTTTAAAATTATCAAATTAATTGAATAGCTCTTATTTGGTAATTAATTTTCGCAGTTAAATTTTTAGAATTTACTAGGGTTCATATTAACAAATTATGAATTAAAAGATCTTTTTTGTATTTAATGCTGAACCACCAACTATAAATCCATATTCTTTGAATTACCTCACTTCGATAGAGCAATAAAACATATACCCAACCGAGAAACAGGATCTACGGCCAAGTGATTAAATATGAAGTTGAGGTGGTTGGTTAGAAAGGATAATAAAGGGGTTGATTTCGGCATTTGAAAGTAAATTTCACCATCATGTCTGTCTATTCCTCTAGATCTTAATTCGTGAAATACAGCTAGGAAACTAGGTTTATTAAAAAGAAAATCCAATGATTTAAAAGCTATTATTGAACTTGATCAAGTTTTAAGATAGCTTGATCCAAATGACCCTGTAAAGTATGACTTTGCATTATTTGGGCTAGGCGTTTTTGAGCAATTTTAGGGCATATTTAAATAGAAGATGTCCCTGGGGCGCCCGCCGGAGGAAGAGGGCCGTATTTCGCCTTAAATTCCGCTAATTCTTAGGTTCGAACAAGGGGGCCGCTTCCTCAAAAAAATATTCCCTAGAAAAATCTAAAAAATTGAAAAATTACTGAAAACCTCAAAAAATAATTTCCAAAAAAAAATTGAAATATTCAACTTTCAGTGATTAAAGTATTAGCCCTTGATTTTTTAGAAATCAGCTTTATTTTGGCAGACAAAACTCAACGCAATCCAAAATATCCATAAATAGCATAACAATCGGTATGCTATTCACTCTTCTGTTTTCCTAAATAATTATTTTTCTTTTTAGAACCCTGTAACTTATTGATAATGAGAAATAAAATTGACTCGAGATTGAAAAAAATATTTTTCGTATGAAGTGTAACTTATGATATGAATATGTCACTAATTACATTTGAATTTAACCGGAAATTATTTAGTTGCTAAATACAGAGTAAAAATGACAGATTCAGAATTTTTATGTTTGATCAATTCGAATCAAGCTACTATCAACTATTTACTAAATCTATATGTGCAGGATAAGATAGAAAAAGAAGATCTCAAACAGGAAATCATATATCAGGCTTGGAAAGGGAAGGATAAATTCCTTCAAAAATCATCTTTTAATACATGGCTTTACAAAGTCTGTTTGTATACCATACTAACATTTAAAAGAAAGAATGAAAAGTTCATAAAAATCAATTTGGAAAATGCTGATTTAAATAATAATAGTGAAGAATTGAATAATGACAATGCAGAACAACTCTACCAATATATCAGAGGGCTAAATCCACTAAACAAAACTATTATCACAATGCATCTGGATGGTTTTACAAATCAAGAAATTGCAGAATTTATTGGTATAAAAACTAATAATCTTAAGGTTAAACTTCACAGGATAAAAGAAAATATTAAATTAAATCTTAAATAGATAAACCATGGAGATAGAAAATTTATGGTCTGAATTAAAATGCAAACATGTTAAGGCTGATACAGGCAAACTTAATGTTAGAAAATTAAGGAATAGCAATAACCCTGCATTAAAATTGAGGAATAGTATTGAGTTTAATACTTGGTTTGGCATTGCTTCTATATTGGGATGTATCTATCTCACTTTTCAATTTACTTCAATATACATTTATTCATTAATGTTGATACTAATTATTCAATCTGGGTATTTCACTTGGCGATTATACCAAAGTAAATTAGAGTTTGAAAAATTGTCACAAAACTGGGATCAGTCGATTATTCAAGCACTTCAGACTCAGATAAAACTATTTAAAAAAACAATTAAACTATTGGAATTGAGGTCGTTGTTATTTATGCCTTTGGGTTACCTAGCTGGATTAATGATGTTATATGATAAGAATTCAATATCCCAAAATAATCCTGTAATTAATTTTAGCGTTATTAAAAGTGCTATTGTTTTATCTCTAATAACTATGCCTATTTTATATTTTGGTTTGAAATTGTTTCATAAGATTTCATTCGGAAAATATATTGAAGAGACAGAAGCTACATTAATTGAATGGGAGGATGTTACTCATAATAATTAAATTAAATTGAATACAACTTATTAACGCATTAAATTTAGATAAAATGAAAAAATCAATAATGATCATCTTTTGTTCATTTTCCATAGTTGGTCTACTGAAAGCCCAAGATTTGCCATTAACCAAAAGTAAATTTGGTACATCACTCGGAATTAACATTTTGGGCCTCGACAATAAACTAGGGAATTTAGCCAACAATGCCGGCTTCTATTATGAAAGAAATTTGTCAAATAGAACATCTATTTATTCTGAGTTAACAGGTTCCATGCGTAATTTTCGAGATGTTGCATTATTGCAAGGGCTAAGTGGTGAATTTAAAGTAGGAAATATTGGTGTCTTCTTCGGTCCTATGTTCCATTTAGGTAAGAATTATAATATTAGTTTAGGTTATGGTCGAAATTTTTTAATAAATCCTCGATTTAAAACTACTAATAGTGTAATAGATATGAAAGCTGAAACAACGAATTATTCTTCCCTTTTTTTTGATTTTAGAAAATCTATCAACAAAGAGCTTAGTTTAGCAATTAGGTATGAAAGGGGGCTTAATTCAATTTTTCATTCTACAGAAAAAAAGGTTAATAATTTGTCATTCAATACGATCCTTCAACTAAGAGGAAAAAGTAAACAAGAAAGAAACAATCCAAAAAAGTAGTTTAATTTAATAATATATAGCTAAAAATAATTTTATGAGACAACTTTTAATTATTCACTTTTTATTCATTTTATTTCCAATTGCTGCAATGTCACAGCAAACAAAAGTCCAGTTAACTGAGAAAGTTTCCATCAGCTTTCCTGAAAAACCTGACGTTCGAAATATGCAGGATGTAGCTACTATTTATTCATTAAAATTAGCCGATAGTTCTGCTAATTTTAATGTTGTAGTTCAAAACCTAGGGAAAAATGGACTAACTGAAGAACAAATTGAATCTGCTCAGTTAGAACCAGCATTTTGGGAACAATTAGAAGCTTCTTTTGTCGCTCAACTTGGTAATGAAACTAAGGTATTATCAAAGGAAAAGAAAAACATAAGTGGTAAAGATATTATGATTCTTGAATTAAGTACAGAGCGTAATGGTAAGAAGATGGAAGCAAAATCTTATATATTCATTGATAGCGTTCATTGTATCACAATTTTTCACAGCAAGCGAGCCGTTGGTGCTTCAGTAGATTTAAGAGATAAATTCTTTAACTCACTTAAGATAGTAGAGTGACTTCCTGTAAACCTGCACGAAGTTCAACCCTTCAATTTCCTAATAGTCACCAACTCAATAATTGCATTATAGCTGCATCTTTCGTTGAAAAGGGGAGCAATAATGATAAAAGGGTTATACTTTTATAGTGTACCTTTTTTATTTCTTTAAAAAATGAAAATACATACAACAATGCCTTAAAGGCTAACCCCATTTTCCCTTAAAGAGTTAGAAATTGCTGGTAATTATTTCTCAATGAACGATTTCAGGTCAAGCTGGTATCATCTTGAGCGTGCCCATATCCTTGGCCGACCCTATCCATATCAACACACGCTGTTTCACTGGAAAATGCTACTCTTTGGCATCAAAATAAAGGATATAAGAGTAATCATTGGTCAACTTCCCCGCTTACTTGTAAGTTGTGTTAAATCTTTTGTAGGAGAAATTCCGATTGGAAATACCGGCGGAGCAAATGTGTCACCACTAAAAAGTATGGAGATACCGATTGATTTGAAAATAATTATTGAGCAGAATAAGTAACCATTATAATAATCTTCTGTAAAACTTCAGGAAGCCTAACTCAATAATTTTTTTATTGGTGCATCCCCAAACTTTGCATTTTATGTACATCTTTCCTAATAAACCAATCTCGTTTTTTTTTCTGGATTTTTTTACTTATATTATAATAAGTCGCTAAGATTGATAGAATGCAGAGATATCATGAGCGCATAAGATTTTATTAAATACCACTAAATGATCTACCTGTAAAGATTATTTATGGTTCATACTTAAATGTTTTCAATATTTTATGGAGGCATTACCAATATCGTCCCAAATGCAACGTTTGATTTAACGTCAATTGCACGTTTAGTAAAGAATAATCCTGAAAAAGATGAAATTCTAGAGATTAGGGATTTAAGGATAAAGAAAATACTAGGCAGCAATGGAAATATGCTTTACAAGAAGAAAAAAAAGAAAATCTCTTACCTCACTACAAATGCTATATTAAAAAAACGAGCACTTTCCAAGCCAGGTGAATTTGAATCAAATTTTTTGTTCCCAAGCGGCTATATATTTTTTGATATTGATGTAGCAGATATTACACAGGTTCCTGAGTTCAAACAAGAGTTTATAGAAAAATATAGGAATCAGGTTGCTTTTGTATGCTATTCTGCCAGTATGGGAGGAATATCAGTATTTGTGAAGTATTCGGGTGCAACATTTACAAGTGTGAGGGAATTTGATAATATTCGAAATTACATTATTGATAATCACTTTACTGACCTAAAGAAATTCATAGATCCCAATACTGATGGTATAGGTCAAGCCTGGTTTATTTCCTATGATGAAGATCCATTTGAGAATTATCAAAGCGCAATAGAGTTACCAGAAAATCTTTTTGAAAAAGAAAATCAAACTAAATCCGAGGAAAAGGGTAACGAAATTCTCGTTCTAGAATGTAAAAGTCAGTATAATAGATTGAGGGGAGGATATATTACACTGGATTTTTCAAATTTACCACATATAAATGAAGTATTACAAAAAATTAAATGGAATACAGAAGTAGTTGTAGAAAATAAAATAGTAGATATTAAAGAGATTGATTTTGTAAAAATACACATCCCTAAACTTATCAGAGATGGATATAAACGAAAAGTTTTTACATATGTCTTTTCTAACTTTATTTTTCTGAACAACCACCTACCATTAGAATATGCCGTCTCTTTCTTAATGTTTATTAATTATAATAATACCGGTGATGACCCAATGCCGCACGACAGTTTTAAGAGATTTATCATTGGATTACTTAAGACATATAGCTCGGGAAAATTATATCCCAAGTCTAAAAAGAAGTATGTTCATTTCAATAAAAATATTCCCCTTACAAAAGATGAGAAAATTGATATTGCAAATAAATTAAACGGAATAATAATAAGCAATAAGAGCATAAAAGCTATTAATAAAGCTAAAGAGGCATTGAAAAATAATTACAATAAAGTTACAAAAGCTGAAGTAATTAGATTAACTGGATTAAGTCGTCCAACAGTTTTTAAGTATTGGGATTGCGACCCAAATAATATTGATTATATACTAGGAGAAATTAATTCTAAAGAATATGGTAATTGATTTCTTTTAAAGTAATACATATTTATAGAGATATGGAAAATAAAAGTCGAAATTTCAATAGAACATTGGTGGTTCGGATATCAGAAAAACAGTACCTAAAATTACTAGAAGCTATCATAATTGAAAATAAACTAGGTGTAAAAACTAAAACGAACCCAACAGATAAAAGTAAAATCATCCGAAATCTCATTGAAAAATATGGGAAATCAGCACCAACTATATCGTAATTCAATGATAATTCATACCATGGTGTATAGATCTGTTTTTTTAGCTAACCACCTTGCTATGCATAAATTGATTAAAAATAAATCCACATTAAATATAGAGTCTCATGCGAATCAATAACGGCTTTTCTGAAAAAATACTTATAAACAGGGTTTTACTTGACAAATAGTATTCAAATGATTTCCAGATTAGCAGCGAGGAATTTAAAATTGTATATAGCTTTTTAAATAGTTTTAATATAAATTATGACGACGATGTAATACTTGAGATTCAAACATCTGGTGATGCTTTAATTGCTGCAATGCTCGAATTTATTGCTTATTATAAGTTCAAAACCAGATTATAATTTATTCTATATCATATCATCAAATCCATTGTATATATCCTTTATCTCCTCCCTTGATATTCCTAAATATCTTCTTGTTATTTCGGTTGATGAATGGTTTAGTATTTCAGATAATTTAATTAAATATTGGTCAGAATAATCATTTGATTGCCATACATACCTTGCCCCGCTTTTTCTAAAAAGATGAGTGGATGCCCGTTTTTTTATTTTTAACTCAATAGCCACCTTCTTTAATAGCCTATTTACATATTGAATGCTATAGTTAAACACAATGTCAGACATAGGTGGTTTTTCTAGCTTATTATATGTTTCTACGATTGTATTTGCTAATGTTTTGCCAAGCGTTATTTCTCGACGTTTTTTGGTCTTAGTCTCTTTTAAGATTAAAGATTCTTTATTTATTAAATCCTCCCATTTTAATTTTGATAAATCGCTATATCTTAACATGGTTTTTGATCCAAATTCAAAAAGTAGTGCTATTTTATATTGCCCTTTTCTGTTAAAAAACTTAATTGAACGGCTTAATTCTTCCGTGGTAAAAAAGTCTGAAGTAGTATATCTTATTTTAGTCATTTTGAGTTCAGTTTTGAGTTTATAAGTTGTTTTTGAATATATACATTTTTAATCAGCTGTAAATCAATTGGTTATACTAATTGGTTCAGAATTAATAAAAGTGAAACCATCTATAATGGTTGATTACTTTGATTTTTACTTTCAATCGTTTGATCAAAATTTATGTTAGCTGATTCTCTTTTGAATTTTTCCCATTGTGAAATAAATAGATTGTGAAAGTGTGTAATTGATTCGTCAGATGGTTCTATTTTGCCAGAGCTAAAATATATTGGCACATTCAATTTCTGAATTTCAATTAAGAATTGAAGCACTTTTACAGTTACAGGTGATATTATTTTAAAAACCTCGACATAAACAGCATCCAAGTGAATCATTTCAATATCATAGATCAACATATTCAGTTGTTCCCTATGGCATAAATCTTCATTTTCATCTACTACATCTTCTTTGTAAATTTCAAAACTGTCGAAACCATTACTGTCTAGCCATTGAAGTGATGGTAATCTTAAATCTTCTGATCTGGTGTAGATACCTATTCTCATAATATCTTAATTATTTGAATACCAATAAATTAGTTTACCACATATTGCTATAGAGCTATTTC
>Ga0078894_10000779_pt1 | contig 22657 bp, 37 predicted proteins | sample LauGreSu1BDMLBSD_2_FD_67506 | JGI IMG/M metagenome (GOLD analysis project Ga0078894, IMG submission 67506) | Freshwater lake microbial communities from Lake Michigan, USA - Su13.BD.MLB.SD (version 4) (version 4) | ecosystem: Environmental > Aquatic > Freshwater > Lake | place: Lake Michigan... | reverse complement strand
CCCCTCAAACCCCTTAAAATCCCCACTCTTTATCTTCCCCTTCCCCCCTATACTTAACACTGCACCCTTACACATCGCCTTATTTACCATCTCCTTTAACTCACTATCACTTATCACACTATGAAAAAATAACCCCGTACCAGGATCTATCGATACAAAACTATTATCTATATAACTACTCTCAAATAACCTATAATAACTATTTGACGGATACCCACTCTTTATAAATATATACCCCTCTATTAAAAAGGTCACTACCCCTCCCGTCTTTATTACAGGTATATATATGTCATCCTTACTTATCTTCCCTATCCTACTTACTATATCTACTAAATACCCATTCTTCGCCTCCTCCTCTCCCCTACTTGTCATCTCTAAGACTACCCACTTTACTACATTTTCTTTTGTTAACGATTTCTTGTGGTCAGTCATTACCTTCCCCCTTATCATCTTTATTTTGTCACTATGTTATTAACATACTATTTACCACCCTCACATAACTTATTAAATCCATTTTTTCTTTTTCCTCGACTTTTTCCACTTTCACCACCCTTTCTACCTTTTTTATCCCACCCAATACCCTTATTACATCACATATTAACATATTCCCTGTGGCACGAACAGGCTTCGACCCCAACACCCCTACCAACTCCATTAAAACATCCACTTCCACCCGCACCCCTATCTCTCTTATCTTCCTCTCATTCCAATATACCGCAGGCTTTGTATCACTCCCTAATACTATCCCCACTACACTCATACTACAATCTATTAACTTCTCATATACTACCGATACAGGTGTTACTAATAATACATCCCTTATCCTCTTCATCATCACACCTACATCCCCTACACTTAATAATATATCACATATATTGTCATTCCTCTCCATATGTAAATACTTACGAACATTCTCCACTGTCACTCCCCCCATCGCACCTACTCCCTCTAATGACTTTAAACAATCTCTTATATGACTCTCACTCGCCTCTGATATTAACTCTAATGCCCTCCTCTCATATTCTACTCCCTCCTCCTTACACACATACTCTAACCTATCTGTTATCTCTATTACACTCGATGCCTTTATCGTAAATACCGGCGCACACCTACTCTTTATCGCTCCTCGAATCTTCTCCACCTCTGTCGTACAAAATATACAGACCATCTTCTTCTCATTACTACCAGGCACATTCTCCTCTAATGACTTTAATAATGCATCTGCAGCTGATGACCCTATTGCATGAGCCTCATCTATTATATACACCCTCCGTTTACCACTAAACGAACTATACTCTAATGACTCTAATAACCCTTGTATATCTGCCTTCGTTGACTTTGATGCAGCATCAAATTCTACTATAGCATCTGACTCCCCTTTTAATGCACTCTCACAATTAAAACACTTATCACAGGGCTCCCCTGATACTGGACTATCACATACCAATGCACGAGCCAATATCCTACTTAATGTAGTCTTCCCACCTCCCCATAAACCAGAAAAGATATAGGACTGATTCCTACCTCTTCCACTCCCTACTATACCTTTTAATACTTCCACTATCCCTACATTCCCCACGACATCTCTATATCTTATGGGTCTATACTTTGTATCTAATGACATTTGTCTTTCTCCTTTCAATTATCTATTATAGTATTTATCCCACTCTTCTCTTATCTTTCCTAAAAACTCTTCTAAATCCCTTACCCCTAACACTTCTTCCATCTTACCCTCATCGTCTAACCTATATATCAAATACTTATATAGTATCCTCACCACCTTATTATCCACTAATTTCCCACCTCCACTATCTAACACTACATATATAGGTACTCCATCCTTTAACTCATAATATATCCCTCCACTCTTAACTCCCCCGACTTTCTTAAACCCTATCTCTTCTATAAACTCTATAAACTCTTTTACACTCTTTACCCATACTCCTTTATTTACTACTCTTACTCCATCTACTATTTGACTATATTTCATTTTACTCTCTTACTCCACTCTAATCTTATCTCCTCTAACATATGTGTTACCATAAAGTTTATACTTGCCTCTCCCATCCTTAATGCCCCTATTCTCACCTCCCTCTTATTATAATCATATTCTGCCTTCCCTACTCTTATTAGATTATCTTTCATATATAACTCTAATAACACTCCTTTCTCCATACTCTCTCCTATTATATATAGTACCTCCCCTAGCTTCTTAAATCCTATCTCTATTACTAATGACTCTAATGAGATTTCTTTTATCTCTTCTCTTATTGTCTTTCTCTTACCATCTACTAACTCTGTATACATTTCTTACTTATCCTTTCTTGTTTATCCATACTTGTCTTATTTCTTCTAAGACTCTATCTGTAAACTCTCTTATAGTAAGTGTCCCTTTCTCTTTCTCTATTTTCTCATATTTGTATATATAGGTTACAGTCCCTTTTTCTCTACCACTAAATAACTTTACTATAATCTGTCTTAATCCTGGTAAATAGATATTTACCCCATTCATCCCATTATTCAATTCACTATGGATTATTATTTCTCCTATCCCTTCTAGACCTAGTCTTATATATCCCCTTGTCTTTTTTTCTAATATAAATCCTGCCTCTTTTAGCATCTCTAATAGATATTTATCTGCTTTACCATTATAGTTATATACCTCTACACCCTCCCTTTTCCCTTTGATCTCATTTTTTATCGTATACATTTAAATTTGCCCTAGTCATGTGTCATTTATAGGTTATATTATATTTTATATTGCATGGAAATGCAATATGGGACTGGTGGATTCTAATAAGGTTAGCCTACAAGTGAATATAAAAAATAAATTGAGAAAAAAGTGAAACGGAAAAAACTATACCCTATGGATAATGGTACGCATATATAATAATAATAAGATTTCTAATAGTAGGGATAAAAAAAGGGTAATCCCTTAGGGAGTAGGGAGTTCAATTAATTGAGAGGCGAGGTCAAGAACATCATGGGGCCAGTAGTGTTGGGGTCTAGGTCTGCGAGATTGTTTATTAGGTTTACAATTAGTGATAGTATTAATCCATTGTTCAGGGATAGCACCGATACCATAAACAGCACCGAGTAGAGCGCCAGTGATAGCAGCATTAGTATCAGAGTCACCACCTTGTTTAAAGGTATCATTGATAGCTTTAGAAAAGTTGCTAGTATGGTATAGGTGGTACATAGCATTTTGTAGAGCGGTAAGGCAGTATCCTTTTTGGTAAGAGTCCATATTATCAGGGATATTATATTTAGCTTCGATCATTCGTTCTCTGATGGTAGGGATAGTAGCCCATTCAACCATTTGGTCGAAGAGGTCTCTTTGAGAGATATCGGATTTAATAGCGAGGCTGATAGCGCGGGCATAAATAGAATTAACTTCAAAAGCGATATTGTTATCGTGGGTACATTCAGCATCAGCAATAGCTAGGGAGGCAACAGTATCTAAATCTAGGTTAGCACCATAGATACCGATAGGGGCAACTCTCATAAGTGCGCCGTTGCTTGCAGACTTAGGGTCATAAATATCATGAATGAGAGCTTTACCGATAGTGAGTCCCATATCGAAGGGTTCTGAGTCTGCCCAATCGATATAAGAGTTATGGACATGGTTATAATCGAAGCGACCGTTAAGGATAATAGATCTAGCGAGAGCGATAGCCATTTCACCGTCATCAGTAGGTTGCCCTGCTTCGAGTTTAAAAACACCGCCTGGGATAAGGTCTTTAATACCTTTAGGGTAAAGAGATTTAACTTGGTCTTTAAATTTAAATTCGCCATGAGAGCCTAAATTGTCGCCAGCGATTAAACCGATAAAACAGCCTTGAGCTTTATGTAACATAATGATTACCTTTTATTAAGTGATTTGTCAGATAAGTCTTTAATAGAATTATGCTGACGGAGGTTGTAGGGGGTATTAAGTAAAGATAAGATAGAACAAATATCTTTATACTTATAATCTAAAATATTAAATTCTTCTTGATATGCTTTATTGACAATATGGAGTCTAATAATTTGTTGTTGAAGTTCATATCTGGATAAGAAGAAAGAATAAATAGAAGTAATGATGTGTAAGAAAAGAATAGTAGCTAAAGGGATAGCAAAAGGAAAGAGAATGAATACCTTATAAATAGGATTAGAGTATAGGGTAAGAGTCCATACAATAATATTAGAAAGGATAAGGTAGATGGAGAACATTTAGTTCTTTTCGTTTTCAGCTTGTTGTAGTTTTTTGAAGAGGTATGCTTTAAAGTTATCAAAAAAGGTAGTATCAACATCTTCTAGGTCTTTAGGAAGAGTGTTATAGAGGTCAATGATTCTTTGTTGGTAGTCATTCATATTTACTGGGGTAGCATTTTGACCATCCCAAATAATTTGGATATTGTCATAGCTAGTAAGCATATATGTTTTAGGGTCTATTCTCTTCCAATGGAAAGTATAGGTATCATGAGTATCAGTAAGAGTGATAGAACCTGTATCAGAAATGAAATGGATGAGATAATCCATACTATTCATTTCGGGATGTTCAAATAGTTGTGGGATAACCTTAGCATTACCATCAGAGATAGAAACATTAAAGGATTTAAAGTTGTCAGATTCGATACCGTAAGCTGAGAACATGAGAGCAGTAATATCATCATTGATAACGATGGGGTTGGGGTAGACTTGAAGAAATTCTTCAGTAGCAAAATCTTCGATACCATGAGTAAAGTCCATGTAGCGATCAAAGTCATAATAATTCTTTTTCATATAGAAAGAATCCTTTTGTAGTGTTGTTGTTTGTAGTGTTGTTGTTAACAAGAGAGTAAGAAAATTATTGCAAATAAAGTTAAGTTTGCCATGAAGTTCTTATAGTAGAGAGAATGGATTCAAATAAAGATTTGTAATCAGTTTCCCAGGTACTAGTAAAAGATGGGTTATTATCAGTATTAACAAATAGGTGGGATTTGATACATTGGTCATTAAGGAAGAATTTAAATTCTCTAGGGTTAATATAAAAGTACATATTAGAAATAGATTGGTGTTTAAAGAAATTAAATTCACCTTGAGTAGAGATAAGATTAAAACCTATTTCGATGAGGAAATTTCTAGTAGCACTTATAGGTCCGATTAGAAAAATCGTTTCTTCAAGAGCTTTAGGATTAACAATACGGATATTGTTTTGGATATAAGTAAGGCTCATAGTGTTCTCTCTTTTCTGTAAGGGTCAAGGAGAATAGCGAATTCGGAATCGGAAAAGTCAGCTCTAAAGAAATTGAATATATTATCAAAGACCTCATAAAGGTATAAGTGGTTGGTTTCATCAATAACTTCAGTCATAGTGTCATTGATATGGTGGTGTGTAGTCATAATGTAGTTATCAGTATCAGTTTTAGAGATACCGATAGAGTAGGTATTTTTAGTATCTTTAAAAAAGATATGTTCATCGGGATTAGTGAAGTAGGCATGGATTATAAAGTTATTTTTAGAAAAGATAGTTCGTTCATAGAATTTACCCGGGCCTGTAATGTGGTCTATTTCTTCAAATTTCATTTCATCAGTAATGATGTTGTAAAGGGTAATCCATAAATTTTCATCAGCATCTTGAGTTAAAGCTTTATTGAAAGAACGGATATTATTTTTAAGAGTAGTATACATATTAAATTTCCTTATTAAGTTCGTTGAAGAATGTTAGTGTTAAGTCATCTCTACTAATAGGTGGAAGGTCCGCAGCAATAGTAAAGGTTTCAGTAGAAGGGTCATAGTTAGAGAGTTGGATATTAGTGAAAGAGTCATTATCCTTAGTGGAATAGACTTTTCTAATTTTAGTTTTAAGGTCTAGGATGATAAGGTATAAAGTGGATTGGAAGAAAAAGACATTAATGAGTTTATGGACTTTTTTAACAGTCTTAGGGAATAGTTGGTAAGCGATACCATAAGTAAAAGGAGTAGCATCATAATTATAAGGGAGATCGAAGACAAGAGTTTTTTTAATATTGGAAGGTTTATATAGGTATGAGAATTTAGCAGTTTGATTATTGAGAGTGATTGTATCGGATTTAAAAGTAAGGAAGGTTTCAATAAGGTTGGAAGTGATATTATAGCTTTCCATAAGTTGGATTTTATTATATACGGTAGCTAGGTTATCATTAAGAGCATAACGATCATCAAGTTCTTTTTCATGGTTTATAATAAGGTTTGATATAGTGTCATTGAGATAGTCGAGTCTCGCGCGCAAAATAATAGACAAGTCTAGAAGTTCTTGGTGAGCTGGAAGGTCGCCAGTAAAGTTTTTATAAGAGGCGATATTAGCGATAGTTTGTAGGATAGAATTTTTAACTTCTTTAAGAGCATTTAATTTAATAGCAGAAATTTTAGTGGATTTATTAGTTTCAATTTTTCTATTTTCAGTTTCAAATTTGATTTGTTTAAGTTCATCTAAGTAATTCATAATCAGACCTCCGACAAAAAGGATTGAGGTAGTTTATCTTTAGTAATGTCAGGGAAGACACAAAGTTTTTGGAAGCATTCAGTTTTGTTGTCATAGCTAAAAAGTTCTATATGGACAATATCTTCATTGTCTTTGATAGTGAACCATTTCATCATTTTAGTAGTAAGGTCGAGAACAGCTAAGTGTAAGGTAGAGTCTTTAAAACCTACTTCATAAACTTTCTTTAATTTTCTTGTAGAACCTTGTTCAAGTTGTTTACGAAATAAACGATCATGATTGAGTCCATAGATTATATGTTGTTGTTTATAATTACTTGGACTTGAGACCCAATCGCCTTGAGTATTAGCTTTGATAAAATCAAAAATTTCAATAATATCGGAAGTTATATTATTACGCTCCATACTTGCAATTTTTTCTTCTAAGTTGTTAATGTTGTTACTTTCCTTTTCCTTTTTTCGTAATTCATCACGAAGAGTATCGGACTCAGTTGCGAGTCTTTTTCTATCGTTTTCAGATTGCTCAAATAAAGCTTGGAATCTATCAGTTATGGATTTAACTTCACTTAAAACAGGGTCGGACTCATGATCAGTAAAATCAATGTGTTTAAGATCATACAAAGCACCATTAATCCTAGAAGAAAAACGAGAAGCTTTATCACTTGATTTACGAACTTCACTTAATTGATCATAGATAAGAGTGATCTCAGCTTTAGCAGGAGCAACTTGGTCTTTTAATTGTTGTAAATATGTAGTCATATCAATCCTTATTGGTGGTTTTTAAGTCTATCTCTTAAACCTTTAAGAAAAGAGATACTTGGGTTTGGGATGTATTTTTGTAGATAATCTAAATCTTCTTTAACTTCGTATTTAACGGTATCGTTATTACAAGAAGCAAGTAGAGAATAAATCTCTTCCATAACAGCATTAAGTTCAGGTTTCATATACATATCCTTAGTAGGTAGCTGGTTGATATTTAACAAGTAAATCAGATAAGGTTTTCCAAGAGAAAGTATGTTCTTCAAGGTCTTCCCATTCCATCTCTTCTTCATCTTCAACATAAGTTTCAGAAAGACGAGCGACTCTAATTTCATCATCATCAATATCACAATAGATTTGAATTTGAGCAGGCAAGCCTTTTTCAACAGTATCTTGAGCATGATTGATAAAATAGATAAATTCTTGGAAGCCATTGTAAAGAGAGCCATCTTCAAGTTCTACATTAGTCCAAGTAGACTTGATTTGAGATTGTGCTTTTCTTTGAAGACCACTTAAAGAATTAAGTGTAGGAAGACCTGCTAAAGAGCGAAGAAAGTTTTGATTTTTCATATATTTAAAATCCTTATTTAGAGAAACAACGAGGAGAAACGATACCAACAGTATTTACAAAAAATCCTTTACTGCCGGATTTGAGTTGGTCGCCTGATATAACACATTTGATATCACAGCTTAGATCAACTTCTTGACTACCATAAAGACTCACTGCATCATTGAGTCTTTGTGATACAATAGGTTTAGCAGCATTGGCTTCAGCTTTTGCCTTAGCTTTGGCTTCTGCTTTAGCATCAGCTTCTGCTTTAGCTTTAGCTTCAGCAGTAGGATTAGATACATAAGTAGAAACGGTTGGGGTTTCATTCTTAGTATCTTTGCTTTCACCGCACCATCTGCTTAAAGGGCAAATTTTACATTCTGAGTCATTAGCTGAGAATTTGCCATAGCAAGATTGAGTAGAGATAGCTAATGCTCTTAAAGAAGGGCAAGTTAAATCTTGTGGTTGATCAAAATAGACTGCACCTTCGGATTTAAGTCTTGCGATCCACATATCTTTTTGGTTTTCTAGATTCTCCATAAGGGAATCCTTTCTTTTAGTTTGGGTTTGTGTTTTTGTTCTAACTTCAATTTCTTCTAAAGCTTCTTGTTTATTGCTTTCAATAACAATTTGTTCTATCTCTTCAAGTTCTTCTTGAGTAGTAGGTACAATAGGAATTTCTTCAACAACAATCTTTTTAGCTTTAGGAGCTTTAGGGGACTTAGCTGGGGCTGTAGGTTCAGTAGTTTCTACTGCATCTAAAGTTGTATATTTAGCACCACCAACATCCTTGCAGTTGATCCCTTTATCAGACCAATTTCTGAGTCTAGCTTTAGTCTTGATATATAAATTATCTTGACCTGTGCTTGTGATCATATTGGTATTATAACCTTCAGCACTGAGCTTGGCTTCGACTAAGTCTTTAATTGCTTTAGGGCCTTGCGGGGTACTTGAAAGTACAGACTTGATAGCAGACTCTAAAACATCATTAGTAATTTCTAACATAGGATTTAAACCTTTCGTTAAGTTTGTTTTCGTTTTTCATACTTACCATATGTTTTCAATCCACTTTTATATCAGTTTTAAAATTCTTTAGTAAATTCAAGAACTTAGCATTTTTCGAAGGCATTAGAAAATGTAGAAATCTAGAATACCCTTTAGAATATGTAGAAATCTACATCTTTATAAAATGTAGAAATCTATAGTATAGGGTGGTGAAAAGGGGGGTACGCATTGTATAGGTCTGACCGAGCTAAAAATCTTAAAAAGCACATAAGTCGGTATATGCGGACCCCTATATGACAATATCTAGATTTCTACATTTTATGGGTCATAGATTTCTACATATTCTAGTGCCCCTTTAATTTTGTAAGTATTTGAAATTGCTAGAGAATGATAAAAAAAACAAAAAAGTGGATTGAAAACATAGTGTTAGTGCAAATGATGAAAAATCGATATTGAGTGTTTCAATATACGATTAAAGCTCTTATATGAAAGGAAACCATCATGGCAAGACAAGCATTTAATCCTTATAGTGTTATCTCTAAAACCTTTTGTGGAATCAGCAATGTAGTAAATCCAATTACTGATATTGAATTGATTGCTCAAAATGCTAAAGCAAATCCAATTAAAAACTTCTTAGAAGATAAGAAAGCTGGCAATTGGAAGATGATGACAAGTTTTTGTATGCTCGCAACAAAAGTACATACATATATTCAAGGTGTTGCAGGTAGTGGTAAGGATACTATCGTTGAGCAAATTTGTAGTGAATTTAGAATCCCATTTAAAGCATTTGCATTTAAAGATGGTATCAATGCTAACAATTGGGTCTGTAGAACTGAATTAAGATCAACTGCAAATGGTGGTACTGAATCAGTAGTAGCAGATGGTGAATTAGCTAAAGCAGTAAGGGGATTCAAGGGTAAAGATGGTAAAATGTATCCATATGTAATTTTGTTATCAGATATGGATCGTGCAAGACCACAAGATTTAGAAATTTTGAGAAATGCTTTACAATTAGGTAATAGTGCATACTTGATTGATAATGTTCGTGGTGGTGCAATTCCAGTATTAGAAGGGACTATATTTGTAGCAACAGGTAATACAGGTGTTGACGGTGATCCTAATGGTACAATGATTGCCAATCCTATTGATGCTTCTATTATTAATCGTTTTGCTCGTATTAGAGCAGAATTGCCTACAAAAGATCAAGAGACTAAGATTATCCTAGCTGATTATCCAAGACTTGATAAACCACAAGCAAAGTTAATTGTAGATTGCCTTGATGTGATGAGAAATACAATTAAGACTTTAGGTTTGCCTTTGGAAGTATCTTTAAGAGATGCTTCAATGCTTGCAAAATCAAGTCTTGCTTTACTTGATAGATCAATTTGTAAAACATTCACAGATGCTTTGAGATTATCAATTACCCTAGTAGTAGATGGTGCTTTCAAAGACCCACGAAATGCAGAACAGTTGATAGGTGCATTAGACCCAATCTTAAAAGTCAATACAAATGACACTAATGCACAATCCCCCAATAATCCTAATGCTTGCCCAATTGATATGTAAGGAGAAAAAAGAAAATGGCTTTAACAAATAGACAACAAAACTTATTAGAACAAATAGACTTAGGTTTAAGACCCCAATCTATGAAACTTAGAAGATTGCTCATGACAGAAAATATGCAAAGATCATTAGAGATCGAAGGTGCGAGTTTAAATACAAGTGCAATATGTGATACATATATGAGTATAAAAAGGAATATAGAAAATAGAGATAGGTATGAGACTTATTGGAGAATCCCAAGTGTAAAATGTGGATTTAGTTTTGCTATTGATTTTAGTGGTAGTATGAATACAAGTAAAAAACCTACAACATGGGAAATGGTATTAAGTACAGCCTATGCAGTAGGTAGATTAACTCAAACAATGGGGGTCGAGTCAAATTGTAGTATTGTAGGTGTAGACGGTTCTAGTGGTGGTGGTGTAGGTTCAACAGATTTTTATACTTCTCGCGCAGTGATAATTAAAGATTTAAGAGAAAAATGGAGCGATGATTTATTTTGTGAGTCTTGGGCTTTCCAACCTAATACAGGAACTTATGTGAGTCAATATATACAAGTAGCTATTGATATGGCAAAAAGAATAAATGCTCAAAAAAGAGTAGCTTTCTTTTTAACAGATGGTGAAGACCCTGGCGTATATCCATATTTACAAAGTTTAGTCGATTTAGCGAAAGCACAAGGGATTCACTTAATTGGAATAGTATTTACAAATAATTATAGAACAGGGCAACAATATATAGCAAGGATACCTAAGAATATAATCGTGGTAGATGATCCTAAGACACTAGGGCAGAAAATGATTAAAACGATTGAAGGTTTATTTCCGAAGAGATAGAAAATGAAAAAGACACTGCTTAAAGAAAATAAGAGAGTAGTCAATAAGAGATATTGGAATAGAGAGATTGAAGCATTAAAGAAAATAGAGAATGAGCAGAGTGAATATTTAGCTTTTAGTTTTTTAATAAATTTTATTTTGCCTGAGTATTTAAAAGAGTTGGGATTCAATTATGATCATGTAAATAAGGAATATGAATTAGAAGGAGTCGTGTTTAAGGTAGATACGGAAGGTATATATGCGTACCTTAAATTCTATAGTAGCCAAGTGAGTAAAATAATAAGTATCTCAAATATAATGACTACGATCTCACCGATGACAATAAGTTTTAGCTATAAGGAACAGATGAAACAAAAAGTAATTTTTGGGGATTTAAGTACTTTAGCTTCAGAGATTCTTACATCCATAAGGGATGTATGGAATTTTTCACATCCTAGTTTATGTTTTTCAGATTATCTTTACTTTAGAAAGGATATCCAAAAATGACGATACCATTTCGTTATATGTATGACTTAGATTCTAAGTTAACGAGAGTTGCATTATCAGATATTTCATCTCGAATGAGTGAAAACTGGACATTCAAAGACAAGTCAATTTCAATGTATCTAGATACAATTCAAGTTGCAGTACAAACAGCTGAGAAGAGTAAGATTTTAGATTATTTGAAGAATGGTTATCTCTTTGGATTAACAGAAGAAAATAAAGAGATGAAAAGAGAAAAAGTTAAAATTTACACAGATAGTGGATATTACAAAGACAGAAAATATTCACCATTAACAGAACCACTGAAAGAAGAGGTAAAAATGGAAAAGAAGATAGGAAGACCTAGAAAGCAAGCTATTGAAGAACAATTAGTATTGCCTATTTTAGATAATGAACCTAAGCCTATTATTGAGACCCCCAAGCCTATTGTTGAGACTCAGAATATGGATACTCAAAACCAAATTGCTTTAGGTTTATTTAACACTCTTTTATCCAAAGGCATGATTAAGACCTTTGAAATTTCTTTAAACAAAAATGGAAACATTTCTTTTATCGGTGAATGCGAACTGAAAGGAACAAAATAAAATGACAAACTTAACAAAGGAACAAAATAAAATGACAAACTATATCGATTTCGCTAGATCAACCTGCAATCTTGAATTTTACAATATGTATGCTAAACTTGAAATAATTGCTGAACAATATGGTATTGAACTAGATATTGAAATGTCAGATGACCATTTCAATTTATGTCATCACGAACACTATTTACTTAATGATCCTAAAACATTTTTATATGAGATTGATTTAGAGTACAATCAGTTGAGATCAAATATCGATAAAATCAAAAATATCAGAAAGAATTTAGAAGAAGCATCACAACATTGTGAGAAGGCTATTGCATCTTTGATTGATGCAATCCAACTGATCGAAGGTCATACTGACCATTCAATCCTAGCTAAGAATATCTATGATAATCTTAACGAATTTATTGAATGGGAAGGAAACCCTTATGGTGGTCAAGGTAGTGAAGAACCTTTTCGTGTTAATGATTGGGTTGCTCGATTAAATGGTAATGGTGGATTTTCAGATTATTATCCATTAGAAGAAATTGAGCAGTTTGAAAAAGAACTTGAAGAACAGTTTAAACCAATCAACGAACTTATTAAACTTGTAAAGGAAGCAATATGTTAACAGAAATACAAAATGGTAAAAGAGTAGTTATTCAATCCCCTCTCTTTGATGGGAGTATAGATAAAATTACTCAAGTTTTTCAAGAATGTAAAATAATGGAAGAATCATCTCAAGGATGGAAAAGATATAAGTATTTTTCGATAATGGCTAAATCAGGAATAAATAAAATATCTATTCTCATAGACAAGGAACATGAGTACCCCCATTTTGTGTTAGGTATAAATAACAACCACAAATTTAGGTGGGATTATGCACATGATATTTCAGCAACATTGTTATGGGTACGGAAACACAATCACCCTAATATTACAGACCCTTATTTAGGTTTAGAGGGGGTGTTAAATGAAATAATAGATTCAGTCAGAAAAGAATGGAGTACTAACTAAATGGACTTAACAGAAATACAAAACGGTAAAAGAGTTGTCTCAGAATTTGAAGACTATCATGACGATCCCTATGATTATATCTCTCTCGTTTTAAAAGAGTGTAAAATGAAAACATCAGAAGGGCATGGTCATTTTTCATTATGGGCTAAATCAGGAATAAATTATATTAGTGTTCTTACTGATATGCAACATAAATACCCACATTTATATTTAGCTTTAAATAACAAGATACAGAAAAAATGGTTATATCTATCTGACCCTTCAGCAGGTAGTGAAAAAATATGGTTATGTGAGAATAACAACACAGGTGAATTTTTAACTTTATCTGAAGTGTTAAATGCTATCTTAAACGATGTTAGAAACTTATGGAGTAATAACTAAATGGTAAACTTAACAAAACTAGAAAATGGTAAAAGACAACTTGATGATTCTTTTTACGAAGCACTGCAACTTATAGTGGCAGATGTAGAAGAAAAGTATCATCAGTCAGAAACACTTGCACAAATGATAAGTAGGACTTTAATGAGAGTCTTATATATGTTTTTAGATGAGATACATTTGAAAATAAATTTATCAACCAAAGAAGCAAGGTTAGGTGATTTGAAATTATTGATCTGGGATACTTTAGTCAAGACAAGGGATGGAAAAGAAGTAAGTGGATATAGGATAGTGATCATGAATGAAAAGACAAATTACTTTATTGAGCATACTATAAACCCAAAACAGTATGAGCATTGGTCATTATTTCAAAATGTATTTGATTTAGAGATAACCACTGTGACGACTGAAAAACTTACATCAAATAACAATACAATAATGAACAATCTTTTAAGCGATATGCTAGAAGATATAAGAAAAGTATATTCCAATTAGAAAGGACAAAGCAAAATGCAAAACCATTTAAACCTTAGAAAGTTTTTTAGAAATTACTTTAACGATTTTAGTTATAGTTTAAAACAAGTCTCAGATATTAGAGAATTTTATTTAGTAAAAGAAAAGAAGAGTATCTATACACATATTGCATATCGAGTAGAGATCGATGAAGAAGTAGAACTTAGAATTTTTTACTTAAATAAAAACAATAGAGATATAAACGACTATTTATCCTATACCTTTAGAGAAGAAGATATTCCTAAGATTTTAGACAACAAGAAAATTGATATATATGTAAGTCATCCTTTAGAGGGTGGTGAAGTGTATCAAATGACTTTAAATGAATTATATACAGACATTAAGAGATTTTTTAGAAGGGAGGTAGATAGTGCTTACTCAGTTAACAGAAACTAAAAGAGTTGGATTAGAAAAGAGTTTTGTATCAATTCCTATGTTGTTAGATGAATTGCTTGTAGAGATTGGGTTAGAGAAGGTAGGAGAGACTTATATACTAAAAGATAAAGTAAGAGTATCTCACGATACGAGTAAGGTCTTAGAAAAAGATGTAACCTTATTAAGGGTTATGGGTGAAGAAGAGTATGTGTTTTATAAGATACTTCATGGTAAAGGTGATTTAGAATATATGGTAGATAAGTCATATAGTAATATGGTAAGTGGGTATGAAGGAAAGGAAATAAAGCCATTTATAGATGATGTGTTAGAATCTATAAGAGAGTTGTGGTATATGTAATATTAAAGAGTAGCAATAAAAGAAATCTGGAGGTTATAAATGGAAAGTATCTCATCCGTAGGATTATTGAACCATAATATTTGTGAGATAAAAGAAGGACTCTTAGTATATACAGATATAAAGGTATATGATGATTTTAGTCAGAGCTTATATTTAACATTTATAAGTAAGACAAATGATGGGATAACAGGGTTTGAACTAGAAGGGTGTGAGTTAGATTCAAGTATATCAGAAGAGACCTCAGAAGGAGAGTATGTAACAAGAATAGAGATAATGTTACAAGAGGATGATACAAGAATAAAGTATATGGGTGTAGTAGAGTGGGTAACGACTTTTTATGAGGATGAACTATATGTAACACTTCCGAATAGTAAAACTATAAGTTATAGTGAAGATGATGGGTTTATGGATGATCCATGTTACTATAAAGAGAGTGTAGAAAATGTTGATGAAAGCGAAGGACGGGACTAAAAAATATGTAGGGGCAAGTCCTAAGAGTATAGAAGAATTTAAAACTACCTTAGAGAAATTATTATTGGAAATGGGATTTGAAAAGAAAGATGAGTATGAGAAGAGTGGGATAAGAGTAAAAGTGTGTGATAGTGGGGGAGTAGATATATCATATAAGGGGAATGAGTTAAGTTTAGGGTTAGTAGAAGAATGTAGTAGGATAGAGGTATTAGATAAGAAAGCTCGGATAGAAAAGTATGGTAGTTATAATTTGGTATTTGATTTAATAAGGGTAGTGTGGAAATGCGGAGAGGAAGGATTAGATAAAGAAGTCTTAAAGGTGGGGGTGGAATATTTAATAAATAAGATAAATACTTTTTTTTAATCGGTAAGATACAATCTATTAATTAGAGATAGAAACCTTATAGTAGAAATTATCACCTAAGAAGTAACTAGCTTCTTCATCAAACTCTTCTTCTCGTTCAATGTTTAGTATTTTAGGGTTATCTAAAAAGACTATAATTTCATTAGGGTCAAACATATCGTAAGCTAATTCTTTACCCATAATTTTAACTAAAGCATCACAGTCTAGGACAACACTATTAGCTGGATTAGATAATTCAAATATAACCCTATCTTTTCTTTTAGATACATTTTGAGACCATTTAATAGCATCTTTAAAATCCCATGACCATGATCTTAATCCATAAGCTAGGTTCTCTAAGTGTTCAATTAATTCTGGATCATCTAATTCATCTGGGTAGTTAAAAGTAAGGATTCTAGGGTCGTGGTTAGAAGCTCTGACTCCACGATATAATTTATTAAAGTGGATATTCTCATAGGGTTTAGAGAGTCTAGATAGTTCTTGGAATACAGGAAGTAATTTTTCTCTATCAGCAAGATTAATACCTTGTTTCATATTTATAGTGTACCATAAGTTATGTATTTTATCTGAGAGTTCAATTTTCCATGATGCTTTAGAAGTAGAATTTTTAAAGTCTTTAGTAGTGAGTGATTTTAAAAACAATACTAATTCTGGAATAGTATCTAAGCTAGGGTCAGATGGGTAATCCTTTTGAAGGACTCTAGGGTCAACAGGCATAGCGTATTTCATATTAATTATCCTTTATCTACAACAGTAACTTCATATACACGAGGGCTAAGGATTTCAAGGTCTACAACTTCAGGGTCTTTTAAATAAGTAATAACTTCATGGAGGTCAAAGATTCCAAAATCTATTTCAAGTGCTTGAGTGAACTGATCTGTATCTAGAACGATATTAGGATTAAAGACTTTAAAAATAACCACATCTCTAGTATCTCCAGGTCGGATACCCCAACCTTGAATAGCTACTTTTTTCTTTGAAGTCCATGATCTTAATCCATAAGCTAGGTTTTCTAATATAGTAAGTACTCTAAGTTCGGGGTCTCCTGTTCCAACAGTCATTTCAGTTAATAAATTTTCATCTGGGCCTTGAGGTAATCTTACTCCTCGATATAAGACATTATATTCTTTAGTGCCAAATATTCTAGATAACTGTTTGAAGACGGGATAAAGTTTTTCACGATCTCTTAAGTTGATACCCGTCTTTTTATTTATATAGAACCAAAGTTTAGATAGTGTTTTTGAAAAACCCAATCTTTCATCTAGGTCTATATATTGTTGTGGAGTAGAGATAGTTTTAAGATTATTTAAAATTTCTGGAATAAGAGATACCTCTTGAGAAGATTCAAAATCTTTTTCAAGTAGACTAGGGTGTACAGGCATAGCGTATTTCATATTAGTTGTCCTCAATAGTGACTATATAATAGTTATAGCTTTCAGTATCTTCATCATACTCATCATAGTCATCAACATCCCCAATACACCCATTACAAACATATTCAATATCTATAATTCTTGGATTTTTAACATTAATAACAATTTCCCTATCATCAAAAACTCTGTCTTTTCTAGTCCCTCTTTTAAAAGCATCCCCATCAATAACAATATCTGGGTTTAAGATTTTAAAGAGAACAATATCTCTAGTTCTACCTTTAGATTTTGCCCACATTTCTAAAGCAATACCCTCATCTTTAGTCCATGATCTTAACCCAAAAGCTAAGTTTTCTAAGACTTGTAAAACTAAGGGATTATCGATAGAATCCGGATAAGTATCAAATAAAAGATTTGAATAATCACCTTGAGGTAATCTCACTCCTCTGTATGCTTCTCTTAAATTACGGAGGGGAGGGAAGATACGACCTAATTCTTGAAAGACAGGAGATAGTTTTTCTCTATCTCTAAGATTGATGCCTGTTTTATAATCTACAGCAAACCACAGGTGGTGTAAGAAATCTGTTATCTTGTAGTCTATATCAGCATCTAGGTATTCTTCTGGGTTTTCAACATCTTCTAGAATATTAAATACATGAGGTATTTCACTGACTCTAGGACTAGATTTAAAATCTCTTTTAAGTACATCAGGGTGTACGGGCATAGCATACTTATTGTTATATCTCATATTAGTTATCCTTTATTTTAATTAAAAATATTTCATTTTCTATTTTTTCGATACTTACTATTTTAGGGTTCTTTACAAATAGAATAACTTCATCCCAGTCAAGAGGGTGCATTGTTCTCTCACAACCGTCTCTCAAAAAAGGATCAGCTTCAAGAACAATATCAGGGTTCTCTATTTGAAAAATAATTTTATCTTTAGTTGTCCCAGCTAGGTTAGCCCATTCTACAGAATCACTAAATTGCAAAGTCCAAGACCTTAACCCATAAGCTAAACCCTCTAAATGTTGTAGTATCCTTTTTTCTTTAGGGTTTTTTATTTCGTCCCCTAATTCAAGACTGTAAGTCTCAGATAGAATATTTGGATCGAAATTAGATGCTCTTACCCCTCTGAATGCTACGGGTGCAGTTTTTGCACCATTAAAGATTCTATTTAATTCTAAAAAGACAGGTTCTAGTTTTTCACGATCCCTTAAATTGATCCCTTTTTTAAAATTTATTTCAAACCACAATTTTCTTAAAACATGATTTATATGAAATTCATAGTTTAAATACTCATTGGGAGTCTTTATTTCTTTTAACATAAGAATCAAATCAGGTATTTCATTAACAAGATGATGTGAATCAAAATCTTCAACCTCATGATGTACAGGCATGGCTCTTTTAGTAAAATACATATTAATTATCCTTTACTGATATTAAATAAATATCGCCTTCTATTTTTTCGATACTTAAAATTTGAGGGTTCTTTATATATAGAATAATTTCATTCCAGTCAAAAATGGAATACTCGGCATCTTCTAAAGATGGATTCCATTCCCCTTTAGATAAGAAAGGAGAATCCCTACCAAATGAATTAGCATCAAGAAGTACTTTAGGTTCAGATATCCTAAATAGAATTCTATCTCTCTTATCGTTTTTTTTATAAGAAGACCATATTAATGATAATTGTTTTTCTGGAGACCATGACCTTAAACCATAGGCTAAGGATTTTAAATGTCCTACAACTCTAGGTTCTTCAGGATTATATATAACATCCCCTATTTCTAAATCAGGATAGGTTTCTGATATAGCTAACCCATCCCATCTAGATAATCTTACACCACGATAAGCAAAAGGGTAGTAACCGACTCCGATAATACGACTTATCTCTTTAAAGAGAGGGTAAAGTTTTTCTCTATCTCTTAAATTGATTCCTATTTTAAGATCAATATCAGACCACAATTCTTTTAATATGTTAAAAGCTAGGGGATATATGTGCTTTTTATTTTTTACCAATTTTAAAAGGGCTGTTACTTTAGGTATATCATTGACTCTAGGGCTAGATTCAAAATCTTGTTTAAGTACTTTAGGGTGTACTGACATAGCTCTTTTAGTAAAATACATATCAGTTATCCTTTATTGTGACTTCCCATATAGGGGATTTATTCTTGATATTTATTATTTTAGGGTTCTTTACAAATAGAATAACTTCATCCCAGTCAAAAGGACTATAACTTTTATCTATTACATCTAGTATAGGATTGGCATCTACAATTACTTCGGGTGTTTGTATTTTAAATATAACTTTGTCTTTTGTTGTAGGGTCTTTACTATTAGCCCAGTCTACAGCAGGTTTTACTTTTCTACTCCAGGACCTTAAACCATAAGCTAGACCTTCTAAATGTTCTATAATTCTAGGTTCTTTAGGGATTACAGTCCCACCTATTTCTAAATTAGGATAGGTTTCGGATAAAGCATTAGGATCAAAATTAGATAATCTTACACCACGATAAGCATTTAGTGCTTTCTTGACTCCAAAGATTCTGTTTAATTCTTGAAAGATAGGTAATAGCTTTTCTCTATCTGATAAATTGATCCCTTTTTTAAGATTGATATTAAACCATATTCTTCTAAGTTTTGGGTTAAAGAAATATTCTAAATCAGAATATTCATCAGGATCCTCAACTCCCTCTAACATCATAAGGATATCTGATATTTCATCAACAGACTGATCTGACTGGTAATCTTTCTCTACAACTTTAGGGTGTAGAGGCATAGCTCTCTTTATATACATATTAATTCTCCTTTATTGTTACTTCCCAACGATTGCCAAGTTTATCATCAGGTACAAAAAAATCATAAGTCTCATCATATCTATTAACAGATACTACTTTAGGGTCTTTAAGATTTAAAATATATTCATCCCTATCAAAGAGACTACCTCTCTTAAAGAAATTAATCACAGCAGTCCCATCTAGAACAGGCTGTGGGTTTTGTATCTGGAATATAATTCTATCTCTATAATAGTTCTCAGTTGCCCATGTATGTGCTGATGCTTTACTAGAAGACCAAGACCTTAAACCATAAGCTAGATATTCTAATTCCTGAATAATTTTTGAATTAGGTTTAAAAGGGGTATCTGGTGTAGAATTTTCATATAGTTCAGATAACATTAAAGGATGAAATTTAGTTAAATTGACTCCTCTGTATAGGTAAGATGGACTACCATAAGACCCTATTAGACGATCTAATTCTTGAAAAACAGGTAATAGCTTTTCTCTGTCCCTTAAATTTATTCCCCTCTTTTTATTAATCTCAAACCACAATATTGTTAGTTTAGATGCAATAAAATCTTTTTCTTTTTGATCTAATTCCGATTTAGATTCTTTAGATATTAAGATATGTAATATAGCCTCTATATCATCTAAAGCTCCTTCAGAAGATTCAAAATCTTGTTCAAGTACTTTAGGGTGAACGGGCATCGCTCTCTTTATATACATATATAGACTCCTTAGATATACTAAGGAGTTTTATTTAAAACATATTAACCCTTGTTATATAAGAACCTATCCGTAGCTTATATTCTTTATCCTCCCAGCTTCGTCTTAATAAGCCAAAAATAAAATCAAAGATACTGTAATTTTTAAAACTCACATCATAATTAGTCTCAACACCATTAAAGCCATTAAAGCCAATAAACAATACTTCACCCTTATCGATATTTACTATTTTCAATAAAACAGCTTCTCTAAAAGCTAGGACAACCTCAGTCCCAAAGGATGCTGTAAAAGTTAAACCATTCTTTTCAAAGTGTCCTTGATTAAAGCTAGATATAAATCCTATCTCTTTTTCTACTATATGTAGAAATATCTTTGTAAATTCTGGAATGTCTTTAGGCTTACTACCTATATACTTTCTCTTACCATCTTTTATCTCTGTATACATAAAGAACTCCTTGTTTCTTAATAAGTATTATATTAAAACAATGAGAGTCTGTCCTTTAAAGCACCTTCAAGTTCATTTATACTACAAGTCCATATAGGTATAATCTTATATGGACGACTCACCATATTTACCTTAATCTCATCCTTATATTCTATATCTAAGGCTATATATACATACTCTCTTTGTAAATAAAAAATACCTAGCTCTCTTTCCTTATGTGCTATGGTACACTTAAAGCCATATTTTAAGGATAAATCTTCTATAATACTAGTCACTACTCTCATTGGTATTCCCTTTCTAAGAATACCCTTATAATATAAGGTTTATAAATGACACAAATAACAAGAATAGATAACGGCAAAAGAATTGTGAATAAAGACTATGTCGATACCTATAGAGGAGACTTTAATACTCTCATTTCTTTATTCTTACAAGAAATGGGATTTTACTTAGAAGATGAATTTCATAATATATGGAAGAAGGATAAATTTTTTAGAGTAGAGATAGGAGCTAATTTTATAGAATGTAAGTATATATCTAATAACAGAGACCATATCTTTGAAGGGGGATGGAAAGAAGCATTAACGAGAGGAGAGAAAATTAAGTATCGGTATCTTAGTGAAGGGATAGGGTTATATGATTTATTAAGTCTTATAATATGTGATTTAAGAGAATTATGGGAAGAGCATGAGTCTCTTAAGAAATCGCGTCTGAAACTGTAACATAAAATAAACGACTCTCATCATCCCCATCCCACTCAATGTTTTTTATTTTAGGTCCTTTTAGATATAAAACTACTTCATCGCTATCTAGAATGCTTTCACCTTTAAAAACATTGTGTACTCCTTTTGAGTCAAGAACAACATTAGGTGTTTCTATTTTAAATATAACTTGATCTCTTTTGTCTCCCCTTTGAGTAGAATGATCTGCATATTTTAATGCCCAATGCAATTTTGTAGACCATGATCTCAAGCCATATGCTAGATTCTCTAAATGTTCTATAACTACGGGATCCTTTATTGAATTAGGGTAAGTCCTACTTAAAGCGAATCCATCAAACCTAGATAATTTCACACCACGATATGCTAAAGGCACAACATCTCTACCTTTAAGAATTCTATTCAATTCGGAAAAAACGGGATAAAGTTTTTCTCTGTCTCTTAAACTAATACCTTGTTTGTGGTCTACACCAAACCAAGCATCAGAAAGAAATTTGTTTATTCTTTTTAGTTTTCTAACTCCTAAGTCTTTTAACTCTTTATCCTTTAAACTAAGATATATTTCTGCAATAGTATCAAGATCAACATCTGTTTCAAAATCTTTCTCTAAAACTCTAGGGTCGACAGCCATAGCTCTTCTTATATAAAATCTATTGTCCATAATAAGCATCCTTTTTATTTATATCTAGATGCCTATAAATAAGATACTCCTAATAATATCTTCTTAACCTAGCCATACGAGTAGCTGATTGATCTACCTTTAATTTGAAAACCTTAATAACATTAATGTAGAAACTAGTCAAATCAACACCTAAATAAGCTGATGGTTTGCTAGGAATTTCTATACTTTTTCTAGGGGGCCAAGATTGACCATTAACTTCACCCTTAACATATGCTGTATTACTTTCAGTATCTACTTCTATTTTTAGTGTATTTTCTTTATA
>Ga0078894_10000777_pt1 | contig 22685 bp, 26 predicted proteins | sample LauGreSu1BDMLBSD_2_FD_67506 | JGI IMG/M metagenome (GOLD analysis project Ga0078894, IMG submission 67506) | Freshwater lake microbial communities from Lake Michigan, USA - Su13.BD.MLB.SD (version 4) (version 4) | ecosystem: Environmental > Aquatic > Freshwater > Lake | place: Lake Michigan... | reverse complement strand
TACTAGAAGTCCCAATGAGTTCGATACGCTTATCCCAGTTGGTCTGTTGCCTGCCTTCTGGAGGGCTGAGTGATGGCCCCATGTGCTGAACTATGCCACAAATATTTGTTGCTTGCAATACTTGCATTGTGATAGCATTTGTTAAACATCAAGACGCATGGGGATTGTTAGGCTGAGGCTAGGCCAACCACCTTTAACGGAGAGAATCAGTCCCCAGCCGTGTTGGTGTAGCTCAGTCTGGTAGAGCAGTAAAGAACCTAGGCAATCTTTACAGGACATTGGTTCAAATCCAATTGCCAGCAATTCTGTTCAACAGCTTTCTTCAAGGAGATAAACATGGAAGCTAAAGGCACTCTGCGTAAGAACCCACGCAAAGAGAAAGACTCTCATCCCGATCTGACAGGCAAGTGGACTGATTCCACTGGACAACAATTCTGGTTGTCTGCCTGGCGCAATGTTGACCAACAATCTGGCAATGTCTGGTTCAGCTTGAAACTGGGCGCTCCTGTCGAACCAAAACAAGAAATGGCTCCTGTTACCGCTCATAGCGCTGCCAAGGCTAATGCCTATCAGCCAATGGATGACGACATCCCATTCTGATGACCGACAAAGTCGAAAAGAAGTCTAACGGCTCCTACCCATCTGTTCGTGGATGGGGTGGAGTTCGTAATGTCGTGCAGCGCATTGAACGCTCACAGACTATTGTTGCCAATCGTGAGGCTGTGGCTTATAGCCTGCTCACAATGGCCAACACCAAGATCACAGACATCATGGAATGGGATGACTCTGGCAATGTGCGTGTCAAAGCCAGCTCCAAGATTCCTGAACACGCACTGCAATCAATCAAGAAGATCAGCCAGAAGGTTGACAAAGAAGGCAATGCCACGATTGAGATTGAGTTGTTTGACAAAGTGCAAGTCTTGCGTATCTTGGCAAAGGCATCTGGATTGCTAGACACTCCCGATGATGGTCAAAAACCTAGCGTAATTGGTATCAATATCCAAGCACCTGATGATGTGGAGCCTAAATATGAGTGATGTTCTTTTTCTTTTGATCGGTGTTGGCATCGGTCTGTTCATGCGTTTGATCTTGGCATTCATTGATGTATCAATCAAAGAGATTGAGAAAAAATGACACAAGATGAAATCATTGAGATGGCTAAAGAGGCTGGCATGGAAGTTCACGGCGGCAAGAAACAGATTCGAGTTGGGTTAGATGTATTTACTGGTGACGATACAACAAACCAAGTCGTAGCTTTTGCCAAACTGGTAGCAGCTAAAGAGCGTGAGGCGTGTGCATTAATATGCGAAAACTTTGCAGACACTGACAGCTACGATGGCGGCATTACAACTGAATATCACGCTATTTTGATTCGTCAAAGAGGTGAAGCGTGAGCGATGAATTTGCACTGTCAAGCCTAAACATTGACCTGCGTTCTAGTCCTGTTGCATTCAAGTTCTTGCAAAGCAATGCCTTTGTAACAGGCATCATGGGTCCAGTAGGTTCTGGCAAGTCGTTTGTCAGTGCCGCCAAGATCATGGTCAAGGCTGTTCAACAAAAGCCATCTCCCATTGATGGCATCCGTTACAGCCGATTCGTGATTGTGCGTAACAGTTATCCCGAACTCAAGACAACCACGCTCAAAACTTGGGCTGATCTTTTTCCAGAGAATGTCTATGGCCCGATTCTTCACACACCACCTATCACACATCACATCAAGTTGCCACCCAGAGGTGATGCGGCAGGGATTGATTGTGAGGTTATATTTTTGGCTTTGGATCAGCCTAAAGATGTGCGTAAGTTGCTTTCGCTTGAACTCACAGGTGCTTGGGTTAACGAAGCAAAAGAATTACCAAAAGCTGTCATTGACGGCCTTACACACAGGGTTGGTCGCTACCCAACAAAGCGTGATGGTGGAGCCTCATGGCATGGTATCTGGATGGATACTAACCCAATGGATGATGACCACTGGTGGCACAGAATCGCAGAAAAAGAACCCATAAATGGCAAGTACGCTTGGAAGTTCTTTAAGCAACCTGGCGGTGTGATCGAAGTCACTTCTGACGAACTACCAGAAAATCCAGAGGCCAATGACCACATTTTTGCGTCTGGCAAATGGTGGAAGATCAATCCCAAAGCAGAGAACATCAAGAACTTGCCACCTGGCTACTACTTGCAACAACTTGCAGGTAAGACGCTGGACTGGATTCGCTGTTATGCAGAAGGCAAATACACCTTTGTGCAAGATGGCAAGTCAGTGTGGCCAGAGTATGACGACAACATCATGTCTGCTGACCTTGAGCCTGACCCAAGCCTGCCAATTCAGATCGGCCTTGACTTTGGTTTGACACCTGCCGCTGTTTTTGGGCAAAGATTACCCAATGGACAATGGCGTGTCCTGCATGAGATTGTAACTTTTGATATGGGTCTGGAGCGTTTTGGTCAATCCTTGTTGGCTGAACTGCAACTGCACTTTCCAAAGTACGATGTCCGCATCTGGGGTGACCCTGCTGGTCTGCAACGCGATGCCATTTATGAGACAACAGCCTTTGAATACCTGAGATCGCTTGGGTTAAAGGCAGAGCCAGCGCCAACTAACGAGTTCAAGGCTCGTCGGGAAGCTGCCGCTGGTCCGATGAACCGCATGGTGCAGGGCAAGCCAGGCTTATTGGTCAACAAAAAGTGCAAGCTGGTCAGGAAATCGCTGTCTGGTGGCTACCACTTCAAGCGGGTTGCCGTGGGCGCAGGCCAAGAACGCTTCAAAGACACGCCAAACAAGAACGAACACTCCCATGTGGGTGACGCTTTTGGCTATTTGATGTCTGGTGGCGGTGAATATCGCCAACTAACTCGCGGTTCAGCCAAACCAAGTGGCGTACCCTTCATTGCCCAGACCATTACAAACACAGATTTTGATGTCTTTTCCTGATTTCCCTGTCAATCCAGCACTTCAGTTTGTGCCATTCCATGAGGCTCACCTGATGAGCCTGCAAATTGACAATAAATACAGCCAGACAATCTCCAGAGTCCTGCCAATCAACCAGATGATTGCGGCTCAAGCTAAACATGGAGATGCTTTCACTGCGATATTACATGGCAATCCAGTTGCTTGCTTTGGATCGGTTCGCATCTGGACTGGCGTAGAGGAAATGTGGCTACTCATGGAGGAAAGAGGGCGTGAATACGCCAAAGCACTCACTAGAGCGGCCATTGCCTATCGTGATTTCAGAGTGATATCAGGTAACTTGCATCGTTTACAAATTACTGTAAGATGCGAGGACATGAGGGCTGTCCGTTGGGCAAGGGCCATTGGATTCACCATCGATGGGATGATGATTGCTTATGGTCCAGACGGCTCTGACTACTACTTGATGTCAAGGACTTGATTATGGGAAGCATTGTTAGCGATATTATGGGCATTGATGACGGCAGTGCTGCTCGTCAACAGATGGCAAAGCAAGAAGAAAAAATTGCTGTGCAAGAAGCCGCTACTGCTGTCAAAGAAAGCAAACTAGCTCAAGAAACACAAAAGCGTGTCGTTGCTCGTCGTGGCGGTGGCCAGCGTATGTTGCTTTCAAAAGAGCGCCCTGATGCAGAGTTGGGTATCCAGTCAACTTTGGGCGGCTAATCATGGAACAAAAAGAAAAGTTCCAGAAGAAAGTCGCCAAAGTTATGCGCGAGTACAAGGCTGGTAGCCTGCACTCTGGCAAAGGTGGTCCTGTTGTCAAGAACGAAAAGCAGGCAATTGCTATTTCTTTGAGCGAGGCGCGTAGAGCCGCGAAGAAATAATGGCAGTAACACCTGTCGAACTTGAGTCAGTTACAACCAAGTCAAGATTTGTTACTGCTGTCCAAAAGAACAACGCTGGCACTTATGTAGTTGCTGGCGCTGACGCACCGCTAATCATGGTTGATGTAAATCATCAGCGTAACCATGATGGTCGTGCGTTCTTTGCTTTCAAAATCAATCCAACATCATCCAAACTTGGTGCTGGTTCAAGCATTGACATTGTGATTGCATCTCCAGATGGCGTGTTTCCACACATAACTGTTGACGCATTTTGCCAAGGTGATGCTGAGTTATACATTTATGAAGGCACATCTACAACAGGTGGCACTTCATTTACACCAATCAACAGAAACCGCAACTACGCTGTAAGCAATCCAAGCCAAGTTGCTATGGTTGTTAATCCAACTGTGTCATCTGTTGGAACAATGCTTGATGCTCAGATTGTTCCTGGTGGAGTTGGACATAAATCAGCTGGTGCTGGCGCTGGCTCACTGGAATATGTCTTGAAGCCTTTGACGAACTATATGTTCCGTCTGACCAATGTGAATGGCACTTCACACGCTGCTTATTTAACTTTGGAGTGGTACGAATAATGGCAACAAGAAACATGATTGAAGACCAAGACACTGAAGAAGAATACCAGTGTCCATTGGCAACAAGGGATGTTCTTACAAACCTAAAGAATCGTAACTGGGCATTTAAGAATGTCGGTTATGGTCCAGCAAACCCATTGGATGAGAAAAACAATGAGGCTTTCTGGTTGCGTAAGGAACTGATCTGGAACACAAACGCTGAAGAAGCGCGTGGTATGAGATGCGGCAATTGCGCCGCTTTCATTCAGACAGAGCAAATGATGGATTGCATCAAGTCTGGTATTGAAGCCAAGAATCCAGAAGAAGAATCTGGATATGACGAAGATGTAATTGAAACAGCGCAACTAGGATTCTGTGAGTTGTTCCATTTCAAGTGCGCTGGAACTAGAACTTGTGATGCTTGGTTAGTCGGTGGTCCGATAACTGACGAAATGGAAGATGAGGATTGATATGGCAAAAATTAGCGTAGATCAAATTATTGAGCGTCACAAGATTGCTCAGAACCGCAAAGATGACTTCCGTAGCCTGTATGAAGATGCTATGGAGTTTGCCCTGCCACAACGCAACTTGTATGGTGGCGAGTACGAAGGCAAGGTAGGCGGCAAGAAGAAGATGACACGAGTGTTTGACTCGACAGCCATCAATTCAACCCAGCGCTTTGCCAACCGCTTGCAATCAGGCATCTTCCCTCCACAGCGCAAGTGGTGTCGTCTTGAGCCTGGTAGCGAGATTCCAATGAATCGTCGCACACAAGCCCAGACTGTGCTGGATGTCTACAACGACAAGATGTTTGCTGTTCTCAAGCAGTCAAACTTTGACATTGCTATGGGTGAGTTCTTGCTGGACTTGTCTGTTGGCACTGCTGTGATGCTGGTTCAGCGTGGTGATGCTGTCAACCCAATTAACTTTATCCCTGTCCCGCAATACCTTGTGTGCTTTGAAGAAGGCGCAAATGGCCAAGTGGACAATGTGTATCGCAAGATGCGTATTAAGGGTGAGTCAATCCAGCAACAATGGAAAGATGCAAACATTCCAGAAGATTTGCAAAAGCAGATCATGGACAAGCCTACCGCTGATGTTGACTTGGTTGAAGCAACCATCTACAACTACGCAACTGGTGACTATGGCTACTATGTCATCCATGAGAAGTCTAAGTCTCAGTTGGTGTATCGCAAGAAGAAGACATCTCCTTGGATCGTCAGCCGATACATGAAGGTTGCTGGTGAAATCTATGGTCGTGGTCCTGTTTTGACAGCATTGCCTGACATCAAGACTTTGAACAAGACCAAAGAACTGTTGCTCAAGAATGCTTCATTGGCCATCACTGGTGTCTACACTGCCGCTGATGATGGTGTGTTGAATCCTGCAACCATCAAGATCACACCTGGTGCAATCATTCCTGTTGCTCGTAATGGTGGACCACAGGGCGAGGCATTGAAGCCATTGCCTAAAGCTGGTGACTTCAATGTGAGCCAGTTGGTTATCAATGACTTAGTGCAGTCAATCAAGCGTACTTTGCTTGATGAGTCTTTGCCTCCAGACAACATGAGCGCTCGTTCAGCAACTGAGGTGGTTGAGCGCATGAAAGAATTGTCGCAAAACCTTGGCTCTGCCTTTGGTCGTCTGATTAACGAAACCATGATTCCTTTGGTTACAAAGGTGCTGGAAGTTATGGATGAGGATGGCATGATTGACTTGCCACTGAAGGTCAATGGCCTTGAAGTTAAGGTCAGCCCAGTGTCTCCATTGGCTATGGCTCAGAACTTGGATGAAGTCAACAACATCATCCAGTTCATGCAGATTGCCCAAGGTCTTGGCCCAGAGGGTCAGATGGCAATCAAGGCTGGCGCGGCAGTTGACTACATTGGTGACAAGTTGGGTGTACCCGCTATTGTTCGTGCAGGTCCAGAGGAGCGTAAAGCCATGATGGAGCAGATTGCACAGCAAGCGCAACAAATGCAACAGCCTGCACAACCAGCTTTAGGAGCGCCAGCAGCGCCTGAAATGGGAGCTATGGCATGAGCGGATGGGATGATTTAGAAGCTGGCTCACAAGTCATCGAATTAGACCAAAAGCACATTGATATAAACCTTCTCTTTGCCAGAACCTTTGGCACGGAGGAGGGTCAGAAGGTGTTGGCTTGGATGCGAGAGAACTATCTTGAGCAACCATGCTGGCAACCAGGCACGGATTCCTCCTTTGGGCAATGGAGGGAAGGACAAAACACTGTCATCCGTGAAATTGAAGCCCGAATTAAGAGAGCCAAAAACCAATGAGTGAAGACGCAAATGACAACTCTGGCCTGCTTGACAATGTAACAGTTGAAGACGAGCAGACAACCACGAGCCAAGAGCAACCTAACCTCGACCATATCCAGAAACAACCAGACGCAGAGGACAACACGCCTATTGAGCGCCCTGACTTCTGGCCTGAGAAGTTCTGGAACAAAGACAAAGCGGAGCCTGACTTAGAGGGCATCAGCAAGTCTTACAGTGAACTGGAAAAGCAGTTCCGATCTGGTAAACACAAAGCACCTGAAGGCGGTAAATACGACCTTGATGCTGCCAGTCTGAAAGCAGATGATCCTGTTGCTAAAGCCTATGTCGATTGGGCAAGCAGATATGGCATCAGCCAGCAGGCTTTTGAAGACCTAGCCAAGCAGATCACAGGCATGGGTGCAGAACAAGTCCAGCAAGCCCAGTTATCGGCCAAGCGTGAGCGTGAAGCTCTTGGTCCTAATGCAGATGCCATCATTGGCAATATGACCTCTTGGGCGCGTGGCATGGTGCAAAAGGGTATTTGGTCTGCTGATGACTTTGAGGAATACAAAGTCTGGGGTGGCACTGCACAAGGCATGAAGGCTTTGATGAAGTTGCGTGAAACTTACGAGGGCAGGGTTCCTGTTGACACCATCAAGAACACCAACACTGAAGGTTCTATGTCCAAAGAGGATTTGGAGCAGATGGTTGCTGATCCTAAGTACAGGTCTGACCCAGCTTACAGAGCAAAGGTTGAAAAACTGTTTGAAAAGATGTACAGTTAAGCCGCTGGTGAAAGCCAGTTGCTTCATGTAAATCTCCTATCTAGGGTTAACCCTCTGTTCGCAGGGGGTTTTTTTTCGGCTATACTGATTGCGTTGTCGTCGAAAGCAACAAGAGTTAGCCGCTTATTCATGCAATTTCGCTTTACCAAATAACCTCGTGGGAGGGATATTTGTTAAGGTTTCGACCGAGATTGCAGTAGTAAGCGGCTTTTTTGTTTTTACGATGACCGTCAGGGCGCGTTAGCTGATGGTCTGCATGGACTGAACCCGAAAAACACCTGGCTTGGTACACCCCCAAGATAACCAGACTAGCCTGTTAGCGAGGGACTAGGGTAGACAGAGTGAAAGCGGTGGGACAAGCGCTCTGTTGGATGAATCGCTACCTCATGGGTACTCTGGATTGGACTACAAGATTAGTCCCTTCGGGAGGGGCTGGATACCTCTGCTATCCACCCTTGGGGAAACTATGTTAAAAAATAGTTGACACAAGTATAAAAATATGGTTTAGAATGTAAACATGGACAACCGCAAGGCCCATGACAGCAGTAGTCTGCTCATCGGTGCGATGTAAAGCACAAGTCAAGGCCCAGAGTTATCTGGACAACCAGCGGCAATAAACCTTTACCAACAACCTGTTTCAGGAGAAACACAATGGCAGTTAGCATTTCTAACGCTTTTGTAACCCTGTTCGACACGGAAGTTAAGCAGGCATATCAAGCTGATGCTGTCCTGCGTAACACTGTCCGTCTTCGTACTGGCGTTACTGCGTCTACACACAAGTTTCCTAAGATTGGCTCTGGCGTTGCTCAAGTTCGCGTTCCGCAAACTGATGTGACACCTTTGAATGTGACCTACTCACAGGCCACAGTGACCCTGTCTGACTGGATCGCCGCTGAATACAGCGACATCTTCAACCAAGCTAAAGTCAACTTTGACGAGCGTAGCGAATTGGTGCAAGTGGTTTCTAAAGCCATTGGCCGCCGTTCTGACCAACTCATCATTGATGCCTTGGCTGCTTCTAGCACCAGCTTGACTGTGTCTAACGACATCGGCGGTAGCGACACCAACTTGAGCGTTGCTAAGTTGCGTGAAGCACAGCGTTTGATGAACGCTGGCAATGTGCCAATGGAAGATCGCTACATCGTGATCCACGCTTCTAACTTGTCTAACCTGTTGTCTGAGACTGCTGTGACTTCCAGCGACTTCAACACAGTGAAGGCTTTGGTGCAAGGCGAATTGGACACCTTCTTGGGCTTCAAGTTCATCACTTTGGGTGATCGTTCTGAAGGCGGCTTGACTGGCGGTGGCTCTGGCTCTGACCGCGTTGTCTACGCTTACCACAAGAATGCAATCGGCATGGCTGAAGGCATGGGCGTTCGCTCTGAAATCAACTACATCCCTGAGAAGACCTCTTGGTTGGTGTCGTCGATGTTCTCTGCTGGCGCTGTTGCAATCGACGCTGGTGGCATTGTTGCTATCACCTGCCGCGAATAAGGAGAACTGACATGGCATATTCTGCATCTGGTTTAAACACCATTGGTGGTCAATCTAAAGGTGGTGCTGCTCCACAAGTGTGGTCTTACACTACCACTGACGCAATCGCTGATGTGAACACCGCTGGCTATTTCAATAGCGCAGCATCGTTGCTCAAAGTTGGCGACATCGTCTTCTGCCATACCAGCACTGGTGGTACTCCCGCGATGACAATCGTGTGGGTGAACGCTAATAGCGGTACTGTGGTTGATGTTGTTGACGGCTTGACTGTTACAGCAACCGACTCTGACTAATCAGTAGTCAAATGAACAGGCCAGTCACTGAGTATTCGGGGGCTGGCCTTTCTCGCATTTAGAGGTGATGTATGGCAAGTGGTGATAACGATCTAAAAGTTTGCTCTGACGCTTTGCTGTTGCTTGGCGCGGCTCCAATCTCGTCTTTCAATGAAGGCACAGATGGCGCTAATGTCTGTGATCGTATTTACCCAGACTTGAAAAAGTCTACGCTCCAATCATTTCCTTGGTCTTTCTCGTTTAAGAAAGTCCAGTTGGCAAGGACAATCAACACTCCTGTCAACCAATACAAATACGAATACCAGCTTCCATCGGATCGCTTGGGTACTGTTCGTCGTGCTTACAACAGCACAGCCGTTGGCGCAGGCACTTTCACTGATTGGGTAATCCAAGGTGACAAGCTGTTGACCAACCAAGAGACAGTCGTTATCGACTACCAATATCTACCTACGGAGGCTGAAATGCCTTCGTATTTCATCCAATTGCTAAAGTACATGATGGCTTGGCATTTGGCTGACCCGATTACTGACCAAGTCGCAAAGACTCAGCAATGGCAGATTACTGCTGTTGGCACACCTGGCGAGAATGGTCGTGGTGGCTATTTCCGCACCGCAATGGTGATTGACGGACAGGGCAACACATCTGCTGCATTTGAAGACTTCAGCCTGATCGCAGTGAGGAACTGATGACACGATTAGTCAGCATCCAGACAAACTTCAGTAGTGGTGAGATTGACCCGCTGCTTCGTGCGCGAGTTGATCTTAAACAGTACCAGAATGGCGCTGAGACACTGACTAATGTATTGGTGCAACCACAAGGCGGTGTTCGTCGTCGTGGTGGCCTGAAGTATCTGATGGAGATTCCTAGCGGTGCATCACCTGCTAGTGGCACTCGATGCGTTCCATTTGAATTCAGCGTTGATGACAGCTATATGCTCATCTTCGCTAACCAGCGTATGTATGTCTTCAAAGACAAGACTTTGATTACCAACATCAATGGCTCTGGTAATCCATACCTTTCTGTGTCTGCTGTGACTAGTAGCATCTTGTCAACAATGTGCTGGACTCAGTCTGCTGACACGCTCATCATCACACACAAAGACATCAACCCAATCAAGATTGTCCGTGGTGCTACTGATGCAAGCTGGACTGTAAGCAACATCTCGTTTACAAGCATTCCTAAGTATGCTTACACACTGGCAACAAGCAATCCATCTGCTACTCTGACACCATCTGCTGTGTCTGGCAGTATCACGCTGACTGCATCTGCCAGTGTGTTTACTTCTGGAAGTGTTGGTCAGTATGTGAACGCTAACCCACAAGGTCGCGCTCGTATTGTTGGATACACAAGCGGCACAGTGGTGACTGCTGTGACTGAAGTTCCATTCTTTGACACTACTGCCATTGCATCTGGCCAATGGGAATATGAGTCTGGCTATGAAGATGTTTGGTCTTCTTCAAAGGGATGGCCACGAACCTGCACATTCCATGAAGGTCGTCTGTATTTTGGTGGCTCTAAGTCTCGACCATCTACTGTCTGGGGTAGCAAGGTTAGCTTGTTCTTTGACTTCACGCCTGACCAAGCCTACGACGATGATGCTATTGAAGCCACTCTAGACACCAACAGCTTGAATGTGATTACAGACATGATTTCTGGTCGTGACCTGCAAGTGTTCACGACTGGTGGTGAGTTCTATGTGCCTCAGTCTGGCCTTGATCCAATCACGCCTGCAAACTTCTTTGTTCGTGCTGTAAGCCGTAGCGGTTCTCGTGAAGGCATCCGTGTGCAAATCTTGCAGTCTGGCACTTTATACATTCAGCGACAAGGCAAGGCGCTCAACGAGTTCCAGTTCAGCGACACCACTCTGTCTTACATCAGCACCAGCATCAGCTTATTGTCCAGCCATCTGATTAACAATCCGCAAGAGTTGGCCATGCGTAAGGCAACATCGACTGAGGAATCAGACACACTGTTCATGCTGAATGGTGATGGCACGATGGCTGTCTACTCGATCTTGCGCCAGCAAGAGGTTGTGGCTCCAAGCAGATTCAATACTGATGGCTCTTTCAAAGATGTCGGTGTTGACATTGAAGATGTGTATGTCGTTGTTAAGCGCACTTTTAACAGCGTTGATAAGTATTATGTTGAAGTGTTTGATACTTCTACATTCACAGATTGCGCTTTTACTGGTGGTGTTGCTTCTAGCGTATCCAGCCTGCCTCACATTGGTAAATCGCTAAATGTCATTTGTGATGGCAATGTGCTGTCTGATGAGACTGTCAGCGGTGGTGGCTCTGTGACATTTGACCATGCCAGCACAACCAGCTATGAGGTTGGTTTGCCGTTCACAGTGACAGTTAAGACTTTGCCAGTTGAGCCACGATTGGCTGCTGGTGTGCGTACTGGCTTTGTCAAGCGGATCATTGAAGTTAACGCTTTGCTGTATGAAACTCAGCATCTGACAATCAATGGCAACTTGGTTCCAATCCGAACATTGGACACTGCCAACATCCTTGACAACGCTATGCCTGAATTCACTGGAACAAAGAAAGTTGGCGGTATCCTTGGATACGACCAAGATGCACAAATTACAATTGGTCAAGACTTGCCGTTGAAAATGACACTGCTTGGTCTTGAGTACAAACTTTCAATCTACGGAGGTACTTGATGGAAGCCGCAACCGCAATGTATATTGCCGCCGCAGCGTCTGCGGCAAGTGCAATGGCATCGGCACAACAGCAGGCTGTTGGTATGCGTCTTCAGGCGCAACAAGCAGAGTTGCAAGGTCGTCAAGGTGCTTTGAACTACAACAAGCAAGCCAATGCAGTGCTTGAGCGTCAGAATCAATTGGCCGCAACAATCCGCGCTCGTGCTGTTGCTGGCGGTGTAAATCCTGATACTGGCAGTGCATTGACATTGCAAGAGGTTAACGCTGAAAAAGCAGGTCAAGAATTTGAGTTGGCCAAGTCAAATGCTGAGATATCTCTGTATGGTGGTTTGGCTCAATCGCAAAGTCTTGAGGCTGGCGCTGGAACAACAGAGACTCTTGGCTTGCTCAATGCCGCATCTACTGCTGGCATGGGTTACTATCGTGGTCAACGATTAGCCACACCTGGAGCGACAAAATAATGGCTGACTTACCACGCTATCAATCATTGGGTGTGCAGGTCGCTGATCTGCCACGCATTAGCACTGCTCCACAACAGGCCGCATCACAGGGTTTGTCAAGCCTGTCTCAGAACTTGGATCGTATGCTGTCGTATGCGGAAGACGCTGCGGTGACAGAAGCCAAGAAGCAGGCTATCAAATACGCTGTGGAGAATCCTCCTACTCGTGAGCAGTTGATGACTGCCATGAAAGAGCCTGAGACTTTGAAAGTTAAAGGTGCTGGTCCTGTATTCCAAGAGACATATCAAAAGGCATTGGCTCAGTCCTTGTCTACTGACCTGCAATTGGAAGCCAGTGCAGAACTGACAAACATCACGAACCAGTTCCAAGTTGGCAAGTTGACAATGCAACAAGCCAAGCAAAAGATGATTGATTTGATGGATGGTCAGTCTGCTTTGATGGTTTCTGTCAGCCCAGAAGTTTCCTTGTCTCATCGTGGCACTATGGCTACGATGGCAAACACTGTCTTCAAGAAGATTTCAGACATTGAGCGTGATACTTTTATTGGAATCGAAAAAGCTAAGTATGAGACATCACTGAATGGCTTGACTGCTCGTATTGAAGATGTGATTAAGTACCAATCTGGAAGCATTGATCCTCAGACTGGTAAGCCAGTTGACATTGGTTTGATGATTGCCGCTGAGATGAAGCCATTTGCTGAGTCTGTTCGCAAATTGAATGGCGATAACACTTACTATTCAAAGGCTCTTGAGATTTCAAACAAGGCCAAGATTGGCGCATTGCAGGCTTTGGCTAACGACAAGACATTTGCTCCTACACCAGGTGCTGCTGTGCAAAAGTTCCAGTCTGGTGACTTTGGTAAGCTGACTCCGATCTACAACAGCTTGAGCCAAGAACAAAAGAACGATCTGCGTAACAAAACCATCGGATATTTCTCTGATGTGCAGACTGCTCGTGATATTAATAAACGCGCTGAAGACAATGCAAACGATCAAAGCTGGCGTGTGCTTAGTCTTGAATTGGTCAATCCTGCTACATCAATGGCTCGTCGTGAGGAAATCACAAAGATTGGCGTTCGCATGGGCAAGGTCAATCCAATGGAGGCTGGCAAGTACATGGCTCCAGTTGAGGGTCCAGGTAACTCTACGCTGTATGGTCAGTTGATTGACCAAGTCAACCGCAAGCTGATTACAAGCACTGAAGGCGCTGTCAGATATCAAGATCAATTGTCTGCTCACCAATACACATCATTGGTAAACGCTATCAATAGCGACCAAGGCAAAGATGCTGATTCTATGATTCGTCGTCGTGCTGGCACAAAAGACAATATTTTTGCTACGCAAGATAATCGCGCAATTGAAACTAGATTGTTGTCAATGTACACAACTGAGTTGCAAACATACACACTTGATCCAAATGGTGTCAAGGTTTACAAAACTCCTGTTGAAGCTGCTGAATCTGCTATCAAGCGATATGACTCTGACAAAACAGTTATAGAAAAAGCTAAGAAACAAGAAGATGCAAAAGTTGCAATCCAGACAGCTCTTAAAGAGAGAGGCATTACGATGCCTACCAACTTGCCTGTTGATCAGATTGACTTCACTCAATACAAATCATTAAACAAAGACTTGATTGATGAGTTGAAAAAGAAGCAAGAAGAATACAGACAAAACCAAACTAGATAAGGAACAGCAATGAGCATCGAGCGTGAATTGCTAAAGAACTGGACAGAGACTACTTACCAAGAGCCAGAAGTTCAGCTTGCCGCTGGACCTACTGAGACTATGACTGACACTGGTCCTGCCTTCACAATGCCTGGCATGGGTAAGCGTAGCCAGAAAAGCGAGGTCGGACAGAATCTTCCAGTTGTGGCTGCTGATGTAGCCGCTGGTGCTGGTAAGGGTTTGGTAAGCGGACTTGCTGGTTTTGCTGGTGATATTGAGTCGCTGTATCAGGGTGTCAAGGGAATCATCAATCGTGGTGGTGATGAGACTGCGTTGCAAGGTTTCTTGCGTGGCATGGCTGAAAAGACTATTGCGCCAACTAGCGATGATGTCAGCAAATGGCTTGATGCCAATGTTGGGCCTGTCGTTCCAAAAGATTCAGGCATGAGTCCTGAAATGCAAAAGGCTCGTGAGACTGCCGCTGGCGCTGGTGAATTTGCTGGTCAATTGGCGGCTGACCCAATGGTTATTATCCGAGGCGGTAAGGTTGTGGCTCAAAGCGCAAAGGCTTTGATTCCAAAAGCCGCTGAAATGGTAATCAATGCAACAGAGAAAACTGGTGTTCCTGTCCGTGGATTGGGCGTTGTTGAGGGTCAACAAAATAGACTTATTCTTTCAGACTTGACCAAAACCTTGTTCAAAGAACAGGAAAAAGACGCATCCTATATTCGCCTTAAAAACCCAGTAACTCTTAAAGATGGTGCAAGATTATCTGGTTTTAATGACCCAGCGACCCAAAATGTATTTATTGGATACGACAAGAATGGTGAGTTATTCACTGTCCGCAGGGAGTATATAAATCCAGAAGATGTTGTATCATCTAGGGACAGCAACAAGACAGCAAATTTAGTCCGAGAAGGTCTTAAATATGTGAAAGCTGGAGAGTCTAAATAATGGCTATTGCACCACTCGATCAGCGTCTAAACGAGATGACGCAAGAATCCGCAAACCTGATTCGCAGGGAGGATTTAGCGTCTACTCAGTCGGTTGAACCTGCTGACCCACTTGCTGCACTGGCTCCACAGCCAGAGATGAAAGACCCTGGTGTTCAAGTCGCTGGTCCAGGCGGCTTTGGAAAACTTGTGGAAAAGACTGTCACTGGTGTCAAGGATGTCACTGAGGCTCTTGGCAAACTAGAGATTGGCAAGGTCGCCCCACCTCCACCTACCAAAGCCGCACAGGATGCGGCTGACATTGCTGACTTGCAGAAAGTCACCTCCAATGCGGGTATTGCCACCAAGCCACAAGGCAAGATTGCTGGCAAGATTGAGAAGGCCAAAGAGGGTCTGCCAACACCAGAGCAAGTGATTGCTGAAAAGCCAAGTATGGCTGGCATGACTGAAGCAAAAATACCAGAAGTGCCATTCAATATGCCACTGATGGACACCACAGAGTCAATCAAGCAGACCATGCTTGTGTTGGCTAAGAATGTGGAAACCAAGCGAGGCACATTTGCTGGATGGGAAGAAGCCGCTGATGCCGCTGGATTTGGCTCCAAACTTATTGATGACATTCTTAGTGGTAAGTTAGAAGTAAACCCTGAGAATGTAATCTTGGCAAGCAAGGCACACATTGGTGCGATGGAGCATCTTGACAACCTGCTTACAAAAGTTGCAGAAGGTAATGCAACTGATGTTGAGAAAGCAGAAGCCTTACAAACAATGGCTTTTGCTAATCTGATTCAGCAAGAAGTCAAAGGCTACACAACCAACATTGCTCAATCATTAGCTGCTATGCGTATTCCACGCGAGTCATCAACTGACATTGCAACTTTGATGGAAACATTTGGTAGCCAGACTGACATCACCAAGTTTGCTCAAGCATATCTTGAAGTGAAGACACCTGAAGGCAAGGCTCAGATGATTAAGGAAATGGCTCAAGGCAACACTTGGGAAAAGATGTTCACTGTCTATGTGAACAACATCCTTGGTCTTGGCTCTGTCGTTAAGAACACATTGTCAAACACAGTATTCATGCCTTGGCGCATGGGTGAGCGCACACTTGCTTCAGCAATTGGCTCTGCTCGTACTGCTGTTGGCTTGGGTGCTGAAGAAGCCTACTTGTTTGGTGAAGTGCCAGCAATGCTGTCGTCTATTCCTACTGGCCTGAACAGTGGCTGGCAGATGATGGCTCATGCTTGGAATACTGGTGTGCCAAAAGGTTGGGCTGATCCAACCAAGATTGCTCGTCAACAATCTCGCATGGAACTGTTCAACACCAAGGCTGATGGCTCATTGCTGTCTACTGCCATCAAGGGTATGAACTTTGTGACGACACTGCCAGGTCGCAGTTTGATGGCCACTGACGAATTCTTCAGGGCTACCAACTACACAGCAGAAATGACTGCTGAAGCCTACCGCATTGGCACACGCACATACGATGATGTGCTGAAAGCTGGTGGAACTGCTGATGATGCTGACAAGGCGCGTAAAGCGGCTATTGACAACTTCATGCTTGAGCCACCAGACTATGTGGCCAAGATTGCTGACAAAGGTATCTTTGCTCAGAAGATGGAAGGCATGGCCGCTGACCTGCAAAACATCAAGCCAGACAGTGCCGCTGGATTTGCCGCTCGTTCACAGATTCCATTCGTTGCTGTTCCTGTCAATGTGATGGGCGAGACTGTTGCTCGTACTCCACTTGGCGTATTTAGCAAAAGCCTTTGGACTGACCTTGCAAAAGGCGGCACAAAAGAGAGCGACATGGCATTGGCCAAGATCGGCATGGGAACTGCTGCTCTGTCTACATTCAGCACAATGGCTGTCAATGGCTCAATCACAGGCTCTGGTCCTGGCGACAAGGCTATGCGTCAAGGCATGGAGCGTCAGGGCTGGCAGGCATACAGCATGGTGTTTGACATGGCTGACATTGATGAGCCTATCCGTCAAGCATTGTCTAAATTGCCTATGGCCACAACTTATGGTTCTGGCGATTACAAAGGCAAGGTGTTTATATCGTTTCAAGGCTTGGAGCCTGTTGGCGCTTTGATGGGTATGTCTGCTGATTACGCAGACTATGTTCGTTACGAGCAAGATGACAGCCGAATCAACGCATTTGCTGGTGGTATGGCTTTTGGTTTTGCAAACTACATGATGGAGCATCCATTCCTGACTGGTGTTTCAAACATTGCTACTTTGATGGGTGGACACATTCCAAACAACAAAGAGAACTTCATCAACCTGATTAACGGCATTACCAAGACAGCAACATATACAGTTGGCAAGTCAGTGACTCCAATCATTGAGAGCCGCACATCTGTCAGCATCAAGGAAAAAATCGACCCAACTCGTCGTGACTACGCCGCTGATCCTAACTTGCCTGCTGGTTTGAAGGGCATGATGGAAGCTGTTAACAAGCTGAAGTCTGAGACACCAGGTTGGTCTGATTCATTGCCACCAAAGTTGAACTACTGGGGTGAGCCAGTTGAATACGAAAACACATGGTCGCCATTGCGTATCTCTGAAGGCAAGAAGCGGCCAATTGACCAAGCCTTGATTGAGCTTGGCGCAGTACCATCAATGCCTGCTCGTGTTGTCAGCATGAAAGACCCAAGTACAGGTATACCTGCTGATACTAAACTGACTTCTCTTGAATACAACCGACTTCTTGAGATTGCCAATGACAAGAAGGGTTTGAACCTTGAAGGTCAACTAATGTCTATGGTTGATTACATCAAGCCAATCTATGACAAGGCAAACAAATATCATTACCAAAAGGCAATTCAAAATGTTGATGATGCTGTCTTTGGTAAAGCCAAAGAATTGCTGTTGCAAGACCCCAAGTTTGGTCCTGCAATTCGTAAGCGGGTTGAAGAAAAGGCCGCTAAACTTAAACAATACGGAATGGGAGCTAAGTAATGTCGTATCCAATCTCTGATGTAACTCGACGAGTCGTTTACTCTGGCTCTGCTGGTACTGGTCCATATAGCTTCAGCTTTGAAGTTCTGGCCAATACCGACATTGCCGTGTATAAAAACACGACTTTGTTGACATTGACAACAGATTACACAGTAACAATTAACTCAAATGGTACTGGATCAGTAACTCTTGTATCTGCTGCTACTGGTAGCGACAACATCACATTGGTTGGTGATCGTTCAATTGAGCGCTCGACAGACTTTGTGACTGGTGGTGACTTGTTTGCCAACAGTTTGAATGATGAGTTTGACAGCTTGGTTATCTTCTCACAGCAAGTGAAAGAAGAAGCTGGTCGTGGACTCAAGGCTCCAGTCACTGATCCAACTGATGTCAACATGACATTGCCAGTTAAGGCTACTCGCAAAGGTACTGTGCTGGCATTCAATGCGACTACTGGTGACCCAGAGGCAGGACCATCAATAGCTTCTGTTACTACTGTTGCCGCGCAATCTGCAAACATTAACACTGTTGCCGCCAACATTTCTAGCGTCAACACTGTTGCTGGAAATAACAGCAATGTGACTACTGTTGCTGGTATTTCTGGTAATGTAACGACTGTTGCTGGTATTTCTTCTAATGTGACAAGTGTTGCTGGTAACGCTACAAACATCAACACAGTTGCTGGCATTTCTGGCAATGTGACTACTGTTGCTGGCATCAGCGCAAATGTGACCACTGTGGCTGGCATTTCTTCAAATGTCACAACTGTTGCTACAAACAACACGAACATCACTACTTGCGCGACAAACATTTCTGCAATCATTGATGCACCAAACCAAGCATCTGCCGCCGCCGCAAGTGCCGCTTCTGCCGCCGCTTCTGCCGCATCTGGAATGTACTCAGCAGTGCAAGACAAGAGCGCAAACTACTCAGTAGTGGCTGCTGATGCTGGTGACTTGATTCGTGTGACTACAACTTCTGGCGCTCGTACTATCACATTGCCTGCAATCGCTGGCACTGGAATTGGTGATGGCTTCAAGATCGCCATTGTGAAGTGGACTGGTGATGGTAATGCTGTTACTGTGTCACGCTCAAGTAGCGACACAATCAATGGTGCAACAAGTTATTCGCTTGGCAACCAATACAGTTCAGCTACATTTGTTGCTGACGCTGAGACAAACCAGTGGTTTGCTGCGGCTTCTGGCCTTGGCACTACAAATGCCAATGTTGACTCATTCAGCGGAAATGGTAGCACTACTGCTTTCACACTGTCTGGTGATCCTGGTAACGAGAACAATACTGCTGTGATGATTAGCGGTGTGTATCAGTCAAAGGCAACCTACTCTGTATCTGGCACTACGCTGACATTTAGCACTGCTCCTCCATCTGGCTCAAGCAATATTGAAGTTGTATGGAACTCGCCATTGGCTATTGGTGTTCCAAGTGATGCGACTGTGACTCCAGCCAAGCTGTCTACTGGTGGCCCATATTGGAATAGTTCTGGAAACTTAGGTGTTGGTACTACAAGCCCTGTTTCTCCGTTGACTGCTGCAAGAGGTAATGTAACTGGTGCTGGTCAATGGGCTTCTTCTGCAATTGCAGTCTATAACCCGACAAACATTGGCTCTTACTCTCAGATTGCATTTGGTTATACAACAGGAACTACCAATGCTGCTGCCTATATTGGCTTTGTTTCAACCAACCAAGGCTCTAATGGTTATGGTGATTTGGTATTTGGTACAAGAGCAGTAAACACCGATACACAGCCGACAGAACGCGCCCGTATCGACTCCAGCGGTAACTTGCTGGTGGGGACTACATCGTTAAACTTTGGTTTAAAAGGGTCTGCTCATTATCAAACAGGTTTGATTGAGGCGACTGTTGCTGGTGCGGCCTGTATGAACATAAACAGACTCACAGACGATGGGATTTTATTCGGCTTCTATCAAGCCAGCACATTAGAAGGCAACATTTCAGTTTCAGGAACGACTGTTTCATACAACGGCGGTCACTTGGCTCGTTATGCGCAGACTATCGAAGCTAAAGACGAATCACTCAAGAAAGGCACTGTTTTGTCCAACTTGGATGAGATGAACACCTACACAGACGCTGAAGGAAATGCTGTTGATAACGAACAGCTTAACAAGGTCAAAGTCTCTGATGTTGAAGGTGATGCTAATGTTGCTGGTGTGTTCGTTAACTGGTCGCATGATGAAGACCACAATGTAGACGAAATCAACATGGCTATGACAGGCGACATGATTATTCGCATCGCTCAAGGAACTACTGTTGCCCGTGGTGATTTGCTGATGTCTGCTGGTGACGGTACTGCCAAGCCTCAAAATGATGACATTGTTCGTGCCAAAACAATCGCTAAAGTAACTTCAACCCATGTAACTTGCACATACGAAGATGGTTCTTACTGTGTGCCTTGCGTTTTGATGGCTTGCTAAAAGGAATATTATGACAATCACTTGGAAAATCAATAACCTAGAACGCCAAACCTCTGATGGTCTTGTAACAGTAGTGCATTGGGGTGCTTCAGCGACTGAGGCTAGCAATGACCCTGAGAAGCCTTACAGCGCAGGTGTTTACAACACACAAGCCATAGAGCGCGATGGTGACTCATTCGTGAACTACGACACCCTGACTGAACAAACAGTTCTTGGTTGGTTGTGGACTAAGATTGACAAAGAAGCTGTCGAGGCTGCTTTGACAGCCCAAATTGAGGCTCAAAAAGCACCAGTAACCGCTAACGGCTTGCCTTGGGGTGAGTAATGGCAACTATTGACGCAACAGACGCTCGTCTGTCTACGCATGAAGAAGTGTGTGCGATGCGTTATGAGTCTATTAACAAGGCTCTAGAGCATGGCGAAAAGCGCATGACTAAGATTGAATATCTGCTTTATGCGGTGATGGCTGTTGTGCTGCTCGGCCCTGGTGTTGGGGCTGAGTTCTTCAAGAAACTTCTGGGGATTTGATATTGACCCGATTTCTGCAATGCTCATGCTGTCAAGCGCACTCAAGGGCATACGCTCTTGTTGCGAAATGTTGTCAGAGGGCAAAGCTGAGATACAAAGGATAAAGAAGGGCGTAGAAGATGCAAAGGCTATCGTCAAGGATGTTTCTGGATTCTTTGGTTGGCTTAAAGGTCTGTTCGGTGGCTCACCTGATGAGCCTGTCAAAGTTGAAGCAAAACCAGTAAAGGCTAAGAAAGATGAATATGTTGATTACATCCCTGATGAAGATGCTGTAATTGACCAATTCATTCGCCATGTTGGAGACTTCTTTAAGGCACAAGCCTATTTGGTAGCCTATAAAGAGGATTTAGAAAGAAAGGTCTTTAGTTCGTCACATGGAGACAATAACATTGGCGCATTGGAACTTATCTCGATTGAGACAAAGTTGGTCAAGTGTGGTGCGGAACTGAGGGAGTTGATGAACGAGGCTCCTGCTCAACTCGGGCCTTTGTATAGTCGTTATAAAGCGATGTACTCTAAGATTCTTGATGAGCAAAAGAAAGCTAGGGAAAGGGACAGAAGAAACGAAAAGCAAAGGCGCATAGACCAAATTAAGACGGAGAATGACAGGGTTGACCGCTGTGTTCCGCATTGGGTAACGCTTGGGCTAATCATTATCTTTTGGGTGTTTGTATGGCTAATATCGCAGAGTACGATGCAAAAATCTACTTTTGGGGGATGGTCTTATTCGCCACAGTTAGTTTTATCGCACTCCCTGCCGTTGCCTTTATCTATCTCGATAACAAAATTCTCTCTGAGCAAATGAAGGCAGACAGAAAGAAAACTGAGCAACTGAAACAGAAACTTGAAGAACAACTGAAAGAGGTAAAGCGTGAGACTCCTATCAATCCTAATCCTGATGGCGCTAGTGGGGTGCGAGGACAGATACAGATATACCTGCCAAAACCCCGACAAGTTCAATTTACCTGAGTGCCAAAAGCCTCGGTGTTTGTTTACCCAGACTTGCCCAGAATATTTAGTTGCCCCTATCTTGGAGAAGAAAATTGAACAACCCCAACCAGCAGCCTCTCAGTCCAGCGGAAATTGAGATCAGGGTGTGGGCCTTCGTGGTCGGCATCGTGACTGTCATCTTAGCTGGCATTGTTTTCTTCATGCTGTATAGCGTGACCTTTGTGACTCAGCCTATCAAGTCAATGGCTCCTATTGACCAGGGCTACCTCAAGATGTTGAACGACATTGTTCTTCTGATTGTTGGTGGCATTGGTGGGGTGATGACCAAGCGTTCTGTCGGTGCTGTTGCCAACAACTTAGGCACACCACCTGAAGCACCAAAGGGAGACACCACGCCCCCAAAGCCAAGTGACCCATCAGGTGCATTGCCTGTATGGGTCAACCCTGAACTAGATGAATCGTGGACCCCACCTCCACCACCTACAACACCAGCCAATCACCTTGAATCTGACCATGAGCGTGAGGAATTGGCACAAGCTAGGGCTGAACAGAAATGATAAATCCTTGGATGATTATTGGTGGCATCTGCATCGTGCTTGGCACATACAAGTATGGCGTTCACTCTGGTTACAAAGAGCGTGATGCTGAGATGCAGGCAGAGATTGCACGACTCAATGACGAGTCACGCCAGAAAGAACAGAAGCTGGCACAGGACTTGAACAACACATCTTCACAACTTTTGGAGGCCAACAATGCCATTAGTCAAAAACAGTCTGCTCTTGATCGCGCTATCAGTGCTGGCAGGGTGCGCCTCACCTCCTCAAGTTGCGT
>Ga0078894_10000776_pt1 | contig 22687 bp, 19 predicted proteins | sample LauGreSu1BDMLBSD_2_FD_67506 | JGI IMG/M metagenome (GOLD analysis project Ga0078894, IMG submission 67506) | Freshwater lake microbial communities from Lake Michigan, USA - Su13.BD.MLB.SD (version 4) (version 4) | ecosystem: Environmental > Aquatic > Freshwater > Lake | place: Lake Michigan... | reverse complement strand
GCTGAGCCGAACAGCTTATCCGGCTGCTGAATCCTGCGGCTCTGCCTGAGCCTCATCCCCCTCGGGAGGGCGAAGCTCCTGCTGAGCCGAACAGCTTATCCGGCTTCTGAATTTCACGACTCAGCCGGAGCCTCATCCCCTTCGGGAGGGCGAAGCTCCTGCTGAGCCGAACAGCTTGTCTGGCTTCTGAATTCCGTGGCTCGGCAGGAGCCTCGCCCTCCCAAGGTTTGGCGGCTCTGCCTGAGCCTCGCCCTCCCAACGGGGGACTTTGCGATTACTGACCACTGACCACTCACCCCTGACCACTGACCACTGACCACTGACCCCTGACGTCCGGCTTGCCTTTGGATACCTCTGCAAGTGGTGTCTTTCGTGATAAAAATCCTGCTCTACACCGCGCACATCATTTTACGTTGAGCCGAAAAAAACTGTCTCGCGGCTTCCGCCTCGCCCCCTTTTTGTTACCGTATTCCGCGAAGCCGCGGTTTCCGGCTCCCACAATTTTCCCGGAAGGAATGACTGTTATGCTGCGATTGGCGAAGTGGTTTGTGGCGCTGGCCCTTGTCGGGCTGCTGCCAGCGGACGTGTTCGGGTTTCAGGCCCAGCCCGTGCGGATGGGCACCGGTGTGATGACCTTCGACACGGTTCCGGGCTGGGGGCTGGGGGCCGATGGTCGCTCTGTGCTCGGGTCGACTCATGGCGGTGTCGTCGTGGACAAGGCCGGAAATGTTTACACCAGTGCCAATATCGGTGTCTTTGTGTTTTCTCCCGACGGTCAGGTGATCCGCCGTTTTCTGGGTGACGAGTACACCAGTATTCACGATCTGGAGATTCGAGCCGAGGCGGACGGCGAATACATTTACGGAGCCCGCAACAACGCGAAGGAAGGCATCAAGTTCAATGCGGAAACCGGTGCTATCGTGCTGAAACTGACGTATCCGGAAGAATCAGGGCTGGGCCTGAAGGATTTCAAACCGACGGCCATCACGGTGGGGCCCACTGGCGACATCTACCTGTCGGATGGCTATTCCAGCAACCACATTTTCCGCTATGACCGCAATGGCAAATACATCAGTCACTTCGGCCAGAAGGGGAATGACCTGAAGCAGTTCAATACGGCCCATGGTATGACGCTGGATACGCGTTATGAACCGCCGCGACTGCTGATCTGCGATCGCAATCATCAGCCGAAGGGACGCCTGCTGCATTATGATCTCAACGGCAATTACATTGACGAAGTGATCACCGGGCTGGGTATGCCGACGTCTGCGGCCGTTCAGGGTGACTACGTGTCTGTCCCCGACCTGCAGGGGCGACTGGTGATTCTGGACAAATCCAATACGATCATCGCGGTTCTTGGGCACAATGCCGATCCGAAGAAGGGCGGCAATTTCAATGTGCCTCAGGATCAGTGGGTTGAAGGAGTCTTCAGTGGGACCCACGGTTCGTACTGGGACGCGGCCGGAAACCTGTACGTGCAGGACTGGAACGTGGCAGGGCGACTGATGAAGCTGGTGCGAGTGAAGCCGTGAGGGCAGCGGTCGGCTGACAGCCTGTCAGCCTGCCGATTCTGCATTTGCCCCGCGAATCCGGCTTGTAACACGGATTTGAAATTCATTCAGCCGGCGGAGTTTTCCGCCGGCTGATGTTTTTGGTACACGCATCGAGCGAACGGCAACTCCGAAAACAAACATCGTAGCCTGGGCTTTAGCCCGGGCAACTTACGCACCCCACCACCCCAAAACCACTGCGTTTTTCCACCAAAGGAAGTCCGTCTCACACTCCCATTCGACTTTTGTCCCCCGCGTCAGGAATGCCCACGCTACGCGTTTTGCGGCAGATCACGGTCGGGCGATGCGATAGCCAATGCCGCGCACGGTCTCGACCATTTCTCCCAGTCTGCCCAGTTTCTGCCGCAGTGATTTGACGTGCACATCGATGGTGCGTTCCATGGCGGACGTGTGCTGACCGCGAGCGAAGTCGAGCAGTTCGTGGCGTGAGAAGGGGCGGCCAGGCTGGGCCATCAGAGTCCACAGCAGCTCGAATTCGGTGCGGGTCAGATCCAGTGCCTGTTTGCCAATCCAGGCGCAATAGTACTGCCGGTTCATTTCAATACCGTGCAGCACCAGTGTTCCGGTCGCAGCGGGATTCTGTTCGCGACGTCGCAATAATGCCTGCACACGATGCACCAGCAACTGTGCGTGCGGTGGTTTGCCGAGGTAGTCATCGGCGCCAAGGCTTAATCCGGCGATCTGATCCATCTCGGATGTGCGAACGGTGAGAAACATCAGGGGTACCGCTGCAGTCCGACTGTCAGCCTTCACCTGACGGCACAATTCCATACCGTCCATGGCCGGCAATGAAATTTCCGTGACGATCAGATCGGGCAGCAGTGAGCGAGCCGAGTCGAGTCCTGAGCGACCATCTCGCGCATGAAACACAAGGTGACCGGCCCGCTCAAGGCACTCCCGCACCAACCCGGTGGACTGTTCATCATCGTCAATCAGCAGAATCCTTGACTGCATTCGCCTGCTCCCTGTGTCAGACTCGCGGTGTTTCTCTGATCAGTCGGTCGTCCAGCACAGGATCGTCTTCGGTGGTGAAAGCAACGGTGGTCTGTGATGCCGGGCAGGTTGCCACAGCCCGACGCACGTCCTCGGCGAAGGCGGCTCCCAGATCGGCAATCAGCACCAGCCATTCGGTCAGCATCTGCAAACGCAGTCCACTCTGCAGATTCTCTGACTGCATCCGCAGTTGTTCAGATAACTGCTGCTGCAGGGACGTGCACTGCCGCTGTGCGATCGAGGCGACATCCAGCACCGTTCGACAGGAATCCTCGTCCCAGTCCCGCAGCGATCGCATTGCCCCCGTCAGCACTTCACCAGTGGTCTGTGCCAGCTCCGTCAACATGACCGGAACGTGGAAGTCCGTCACGTAGCTGAAGTCGACGGCGGTTGCGGAAACACGTTCCGCCAGACGCGCGGACTGTCGCAGTACCGTCCACGCCTGCGACATCAGTAGAGCTTTCCTCAGTTCTGTACCGGCTGGACGCAGTCGCATGATCAACTGCTGACAGACGGTCTCAAAGTGCCGACTGTCCTCATCCAGTTCTTCACATTCCCTGAGGCATGGATCCCACAGTCCGCCGTCAGATTCCGTCAGGCGAGTGGTGAGCAGAAGCAGCCAGTTCGCCACAACGTGTGCTCTGGAGTGTGCTGCTGTTTCCAGCAGACCCAGTTGCCGTTTGAGTTCCCGTCGCATGCCAATTGCTCCTGATTGCCGCCCGTAAACATTCGGGCATCATGGGCCTGACTCAGGAGCGAAGAATTGACACGAATTCTTAAAGAACAGTTAAGAGTTCTGCTGGTTCGGAAAATTCACAAATCATTAGCAAACAGCCCGTGAACGAATTCAGCCGAATTCTGTGTTGATTTTCCGCCACCATTCGTCAGTTCTGCCCCGATACGACGCTGATCAGAAGAATTCGAGCGGATTTCTGTTGCAATTCGGGGGGTCAGTTGTTCCGGGCCTTGCATCGAGTCCACGTGTATCAGTTCCAGTGAGCCGCAGTGGTGCTCGATCACTGCCGTGCAGTTTTCAATCCAGTCTCCGGTATTGCACCAGACCAGCCCTTCCAGTTGCAGCAGCTCCGGCTGGTGAATGTGTCCGCAGATGACTCCGTGAAATCCGCGGCAGCGGGCATGACGTGCAACCTGAGTGCGAAAGTGGGTGAGATGACTGCCCAGTGCCCGCAGCCGCCGTTTGACTCGGCAGGCCAGAGAAGCGTCTCCCTGCAACACGCACTGTGTCAGTTTTCCCCACGTGGAGTTTGCTCGCAGCAGCAGGTCATACAGCAGTCCGATCGCTGCACTGGTCCACGTGGTTGTTTTCTCCCACGGATCGAACTGATCGCCATGCAGTACGAGAAATCTGCGACCATCGGCCAGTTGATGCAGAAACTCATCGGCCAGTTCACAGAATCCGGAACGCTGCATCAGCATCTGCAGCAGCGGAGAACGCAGGAAGTCGTCGTGATTACCGGCCACCAGCCTGACATGAGTACCACTGGCGGCCAGATCAGCGATACTGGTCACCACTCGACTGCAGGCGTCTGACCAGTGCCAGCTGCGTCCGAGGCACCAACCGTCAATGAAGTCTCCGAGGAGATACAACTGGTCCGGTTGATACCGCTGCAGGCAGGCCAGAATCTGTTCGGGTCGGGAATGACGAAATCCCAGATGCAGATCGCTGAGAAACAGTGTACGAATGTGGGTGCGGTTGGGGCGAAGCATGGTTCCGGGCATCCTTTCCACAGGGCGATGATCGCTGAGCTGCCGCTCAGCAGACAATGGCTGTGCATTCATTCGGGACTCAGCAGCAGCGGGGCCAGTCGATCACGCACGAACAGTGCGTTCGTCCAGCCGAAATGACCTCCGAAGTTCCACTGTTTCAGCATGGCCGGACGAAAGCAGACCTGTTGCAGTCTTGAGTTGTGGCTGCGATCCACAAAGCCGAGCGCGCCGGCAGATACTGTGTGTCGCCGATCCATCGTTCCAAAAACCGTTGTGCCGAGGCCTACGGTCGGCAGATCCAGCGGCGAGAAGAAGTTCCAGAGTGAACCGCGAATGCGGGCGACGGCACTGGTCAGTGGATAGTGTCGCGACACAGCGGCCGCCAGCAGCAGCACAGAATCAACCCCACAGTCCTCAGGCAGAGATTCCAGCACAAACAACGCCATGCCGGCACCAGCCGAGTGTCCGATGATGTGTACCGGTCGTCCCGGGTATTGGCGGCAGTAGGCCCGGATCATCGTCGCGATCCGGACCGCCTGTCGTCGATTGTGCTGCAGGGTCGCAAGGTGCAGAGGGTTCCACGGTCGAAATCGCCGCCAGTCTTCGATCCGAATGGCCGCCTCGCAGCCGGCTTCCCTCAGACCTCGGGCAATACTGTCATTGACGCTGCTGCAGCCTTCAATACCTGGCAGGATCAGGATCATTCCGCGAGCCTGCCGTTCGGTGGTGTCCAGCCCGCGGTGAAAGCGGGCAGCCCGCCGCCCCAGTGGAGCCAGTCCGAGTCGGGCGACTGAGCCCAGCCCCAGACGAACCGCAGACACTCGTCGCTCCGCCTGAACCTCGTCCTCGATTCTGCTGCGATGCAGCAATGGGAGTCTCCGGAAGAACTGACGTGCCATCAGAAACCAGCCAGCAGAATGCTGCCAAGGCCCAGAATGCAGCCGAACAGCGCCCCGAGGGCAACGTCAGTCGGGTAATGCAGTCCAAGCACAACGCGGGCGAGGCCCGTCAGCATTGTAAATACACCCAGCACAGACAGCAGTGCCGGGAACCACGTGACTGCCACCAGTGTGAACGCAGCAGCGTGCATTGTGTGACCTGAAGGAAAACTGTACTCATCAAGCGCCGCACAGCCCAGCCGGATCGACTCATGCACCGCACCAGGACGCGGTCGCTGAGCCGCGCCCTTCACCAGCCGGTACACCAGCAGAGTCGCCAGGCCGGTCAAACCCATGTGCAAAGCGGCACGCACGCCATAACTGCCGTGCAGCATGGCCAGCAACAGCATCAGCACGTACCAGAATCGCCCGTTACCAAGCACACTCACCGTACTGAAGAAACGGTGCAGGCCACGCCACTGCAGAGTCCGATTCAACTGCAGTGTCAGCATCTGATCCCAGTACAGCAAACGACGGACAATCTGATGCCTGAAGGTGATCTTCAATTCCGACTCCCTGCTGCTGTCAGCGTTCGGCTTCCGACGCTTCGGCAGCCCTGCCGAACATCATCGTCCTGAAGCGTTAAGAAGTCTGCTTGTGTCAGGTTAAGAGCCGACGGGGTTTTGTAAGGATTTCCGATGAAAATCCCGTTGAGAAAACTTCATACTGAACAGGGCTCATTGGCGTGTTCAGCCGGCTGCACGTCTGCGGTCAGTCGGGGGGCTGCCGGCCCCGGCAACTGTCCGACGCCGGCATCAATTCGCTGCACTGTGATACTGCGCGGTACCGCCGTTCGACGCCACGTACACAGACTGAAACCCAGAATCAGCAGGCGTGATATCAGAACCGCCAGCCACGACAGCGGCCGCAACTCGGAATGCTGCCGGTGAATCCGGCAGGCCTGCCGATAACTGCTGCGGACAGCATCCACTGCACTGCACCAGCTGCGGTGGCAGGCGTCCGCGCGGGCCGCTGCCGACATCCGCTGCCGCAACTCGGCATTCTCCAGCAACTGACGCACGTAACCCGCCGCCTCATCAGCTCGTCCCGGAGTAAACAGGAAGCCGGTGTGGCCATGCTGCACCAGACTGCAGACGCCACCCGCCGCAGCAGCGACCGTCGGCAGGCCTGCAGCCATCGCTTCCAGAATCACGTTGCCCATCGTCTCCGTTTCAGATGCGTAGACGAAAACATCCGCTGAGGCGTAGGCCTGAGACAGCTGATTTCCGGTCAGACAACCGGGAAAAGTTGCCAATCGTCCGGCAAATCTTCGCTCCAGTGCATCCCGCTCCGGACCATCGCCAACCACCGCCAACTGACCGTCGGGAACTCGGTCCAGCACCTCGGTCAGAAATCCCACGTTCTTCTCCGCCGCCAGTCGACTGACGGTCAGCAGCAGGAGCTGAACAGGGCGATTCCCCGCCAGCCGACTGCGCATGTGCGGATCCCGCAGTGCGGGCGAGAACTTCTGACTGTCAACAGCCGGCGGCCACAGTTGCATCCGCTCAAAACCGCGCCGCTGCAGATCCTCAAGCATCGTCTGCGACACCGTCAGATTCACATCCGCCGTGTTGTGAAACGCCCGCATCAGATGCCACAGAATTCCCGACAGCCACGACAGTCCGGGATATGTCCGCACGAATTCGCCGTACTGCGTGTGGAACGAAAACACCAGAGGCGACTGAAATGCGACCCGCCGCAATTGCAGGCATACCGCAAAACCAAACGCCAGCGGATTGATGAAATGCACGACATCCGGAGCAAACTCCCGCAGCCTGCGAACCAGTTCCGGCCCCGGGACCCCGATGTGATAGTCGGGATAGCTGATACACGGAAACGAACGACACTCGGCCAGCGGCACCGGCGATTCCCGAGACTCAGGAACCGCCGGACAGCAGACCAGTACCTCATCACCCGCGGCCTGCAGGTGGCGAATCAGATTCAGCGTGCGACCCACCACTCCATCCACCTTCGGCAGGTAGACTTCACAGATCAGCGCAATTCGCATATTTCGCTCCGATGTCTGCTGCTGATCAGCGGGGACGACGGGCCACCGCCAGCACAATGCTGTGATGATCCGTGACAGGAAAGACGAGTCGGTTCAGCAGTGAACGCTGCCAGCGACGTGCTCGGTGCAGGCCGATCTCTTCAATAAACGGTGTCAGCCAGCCCCCGTGATAGCCGTACTCGATGAAGGCGTCGAAATCCGGAAACTCCAGTCGCGGCTGAAATGTCTCCAACCGCGAAATTTCAAAACCCGCATCCGTCAGAATTCCCGCCACCTCTGACTGGTCCTCCGGACAGATCATGCCTCCCAGAGATGGACCATGCCCACCGTACAACAGCCTCAGCAAGGGATGCTGCGCACGCCGCTGCAGCTCGGGATAACCCTTCGATGTGCCACCCACGAAGGACCAGCAGCCGCCCGGAACCAGTTTGTCCATGATCTTCGGTGCGAGGTCCTTCATCGGCACAAAACCAGTAACGAAGTGCGTTGCCAGCAGGTCAAATTGTTCGCCATGGAAATGCCTGTGCAGATTCGCTCCGTCATCAATCGCCACAGACAGATCGGGCAGCTTCTGCCGGGCGATGGATGCCATCTGGGCCGAGATATCCAGACCCGAAGGCTCCAGCGATCGAGGCGAAATGTCTCGCAGCTTCTGTAAAAACATCCCCGTACCCATTCCCACATCCAGCACTCGCAGTGCCGGTAGCAGCCCGTCCAGCAGGCCCTCGTCCTGCAGATGGCCGATCGCCCGATCCAGTGTCCGCCCGGTTGTGTTCTGCGGGTCACGATCATACTGCGATGAGATCACATCGTCATACTGCCTCTGAATCACTGCCGCCTGCATCCGACGCCTCCTGCCCTTCTTGCTGCTCTGCCACTGAAACCGCAGACGCGAAACATCGCGCTGCTGCAAACTTCACTGTGACAATTCTGCAAAGCCGCTGTTAAGGCTCGGCGTACATACCGTTCAGGAGCGTGGAATTAAGTTTTAAGATCCGGTGAGTATTGCGGAGCGGACGCCCTGAGCTCAGAAGTTGCGCAGACAGCGGTTCGCATGTGTCTCGTCGGCAGATGCCCCGCCGCCCGCGTTCGCACAACTTTCACAGACACTTCACGAAATCTTTTTGGTCCCGTAAGAAAGTTACAACAGAGCGCTGCAGCGGCTGCAGCACACACAACCCGGATTCCTCCCGATCAGGTACGGATGCCGTGTTCACAGAAGAGACGGATGTGGTGGTGATCGGCAGTGGTCCCGGTGGTGGTACCGTCGCCACTGTCTGTGCCGAACGTGGCCTGTCTGTGGTCGTGCTGGAACGCGGTGATCTGCCGCCCCTCGATGGCAGTCCTGCTGCCCATGAGGACCACAGTGAAGGCCGCAGTCTGATCGAGCGGCGGCCCTGCGACGATCGCACCATCTGGTGCAATGACGTGCCTCGGCGTATGTACCTTGGTGGTCGAGCGGGCGGCAGCAGCGGAATTTATGGTGCGGCGTTACTGCGGCCGCAACCCGTGGACTTTGAACCGGGGACCGCCTACGGTGCACGACTGCCGTCTGAGTTGTGGCGGTGGCCGATCAGTTATGATGAGTTTGAGCCGTGGCTGCAGCGGGCCGAGCAGATGTGTGGTGTGGCCGGGGCGCTGCAGCGGGATTTTCAGCCGGTCAGTGCTTCCCAACACGGCAGTCTTCCGTCCGAATTGCCGCTCGCTCCCGTGAATCAGCGCGTGCTGAGTCGACTGCAGCAGACGGGGCATCGCGTCTGGCGATTGCCGCTGGCGATTGATGCTTCCCGCTGTCTGCGATGCGACCAGTGTGCGGGAATACCGTGTCCCACCGGCGCGCGCTGGTCCGCCCTGCAGGTGCTGAGAAACGCCCGGCAGTCCGGCCGCAGTCCGGTGCTGAAAACACGTACGGAAGCCGTCCGTCTGCAGCATGCGGCCGGACGTATTGAAGGTGTGGAAGTCTGCGACCGGAACACCGGCCGGCAATACCGCATCCGGGCGCGACGCTATGTGCTGGCCGCGGGAGCCATTGGTACCGCGGCACTCCTGCTGGCCTCGGGATTTGAACATGCTCAGTTGGGCAGAAACTTCATGTTCCACTGCTCACCAGTCGTGGTCGGCTTGTTCCTGAAATCCACCGGCGGGCGTCGCACGTTCATCAAACAACTGGGAATTTCCGACTACTACTCCGGAACGCCCGATCTGCCTGAAAAGATGGGTATTGTGCAGTCGCTGCCGGCTCCAGGACCGCTGCTGCTGGCCAGAAACGGCCTGCGAGTCCTGCCAGCGCTGGTCAGACAGTGGCTGCGTGACCACATGCTGCCGATGGTTGGAATTGTTGAGGATCTTCCCAGCCCGGATAATCGGGTGCAACTGTCCGCCACCGGTCAGATCCATCTGCAGCACAGATTTTCCGCATTTGACCTGCGGCGAGCAGATTCGCTGACCGCTGGCATCAGTCGGCTGCTGAAGACTGCCGGAGCCAGACTGACTGTCGCGGGGAATATGCCGCCGGCCGAACACGTGGGACATCAGTGCGGGACGGCCCGGTTCGGCCATCAGCGGCAGCACGCCGTGCTGGACCCGCAGTGCCGAGCGTGGTCACATCGCGAACTGTACGTTGCCGACGCGTCCTTCATGCCAACTTCACTCGGAGTTGGTCCGGCCTTAACAGTCATCGCCAATGCTCTGCGGATCGGAGAAATTCTGTGCAACGAATTCTGATGTGTTCATTCCGTCGGCAGAGGGAGCTTGACTGATGGGGGTCAGACTGGAACAGTTTCGCCAGGCTCGAAGAATCCACGGTGGTCTGGCTGGACTGCTGACAGCCGCTGCCGGGGTGCACCTGAGCCGCCTGCCAATTCCCGGCCGGGCGCTGCGAAAACGCGTGTATTCCATGATGTACGGTGGAAAGTACGGAGCACTCGATGAGTCGGAACTGGAGCAGCCGCTGACCGACTATCGTTCGATCAACGAATTGTTCACCCGCGGTGTGCGTGACGAGCTGCGTCCGCTCAGCGAGCGGACAGATGTTCTGCTCTCCCCGGTCGACGGCACGGTGCAGGACGAAGGACTGATTCAGCAGCACACCGTGCTGACTGTCAAGCAGATCCCCTATGTGCTGGATTCGCTGTGTCCGGAAACGGACACGACAGCCTTCAATAACGGCCGATTTGCCATTCTGTTTCTGTCTCCACGGGACTGTCACCGCGTCTATTCCCCGGCGGACTGCGAGCTGACGCGTGTTGTCCATGTGCCTGGCTGCCGACTGCTGGTGCATCCGCCGTATCAGACCGCTGAATACCCCGTGTTCTCACTCAACGAACGCCTCGTGATGGAATTGCAGACCGATCATGGTCGGGTGCTGGTGATTCTGGTTGCCGGCTGGGGTGTCGGTTGTCTGACGCATCCGTTTCCGCTGCCGTTGCCCATCCGCCGACGCTCCACATCGGTGTGCGAATTGTCACCGACCAGAAGCCTGAAGCGGGGCGAATGGATGGCGACTTTTGAACTGGGCTCGACTGTGATTGTTCTGGCCGAAGGCGGACGCACCGAACGTATGCTGTGTCCACGTGATTCTGTCACCCGCATCCGCCAGCCGCTGTTTGAGCTGGCATCAGAGGTGCGAAGCGGGGAGTCGCATTGATGAGTCAGTTGCTCAGTGCTGACCAGCCGCCGCGGACCGGGACGCGGACCACAACGGTGCTGCTGGGAGGCCCGCAGTTCCCGTTGTTTTCCCGGAGACTCTCCGAATTGCTGGGGGAATCCGGCTGGCACGTGGTCGTCGCAACGAGTGGCGAATCCGGCAGCGACGGCCGAGCGATGGCTGCCGGAGCGCTGCGAGTGATCTGGATCGTGGACGCCGGTGCCGACGTTCAGTGGCAGCCACTGCGGGCAGTGCTGCGGCAGGCCGCCGGTCATTCCATTTCGCTGTGCGTGCTCGCTGCTGGTGGAGCATTTCGTTCGACGAATCCGCAGTGGGAGTGCGAGTGGCAAAAGTTGCGGGCGGAGCTACCGGCGGTCAGGGTTCGGGATCTTCTGCTGCTCAGTTGCGGTATCCTGACAGTCGATGATTCGCACGTTCCTGAGCAGCCTCGAATACCCCAATGGCTGGCTCCGCTGCTGCCACCTTCCGCGACACTGCCGTGTCTGTCAGCAGCGCGGCTGGCGGAAGTGCTGGAAGCCGAGTTTTCCAGTGAGTTGTCATTGCCGGCAGCACGTCTCCGTCGGCTGACGATACCTGGCAGGCGATATTCGCTGCGCCAGCTGCTGCAGCGGGGTACCGGCAGGCCTGCGAGAACTGCCGTGGCGGCGGCAATTGCTGTGGTTGCTGCCTATCTGGGTGCGGGCTTGCTGGTGAGGCTGCTGTTGATGGTGTCAATGCGGCGTGGCAGGGCCTGGACTTCGCTGCTTGCGCAGACAGTGCGGCCACGGTCCAGCCGCGAACTGCTGGAAATATACAACCGCTGGAGCTGGCCGGATGTGCAACTGGCAGGCTGGAACAATGGTGTGGTGCATTTCGGCTGGAAGTTTCCCGGTCGCACTGTGGTGTCCACGTCGGCCAGTGGGCGGTACCTGCGAGTGGGGCGGGAAACGGTGACCGTGGATGGTGGTTTACCGCTGAAGCGGGTGTTGCTGACGCTGCAGGCTGTGGGACGCAGTCTGCCGGTTGTGCCCAATTTTTCCTGGATCAGCCTGGGCACGGCTTTCTTCGTGCCGGTGCACGGTTCCGGCTGCCGCATTTCCACGCTGGGCCAGGCGGTGGTGCGAGTGCTGGTGTATGACGCGGCAGACGGGCGTTTGCGGCGGCTGCATGCTGGCGATCCGGAGTTTCGCCGGATGATGTACGATCGCAGTCGGCCACTGATGCTGCTGCGGATGACACTGCAGACACAGCAGCCGCTGAAGTATTCTGTGCGGGAGGAATCGCTGCAGGATCCCGGGGCTGACACGCTGCTGCTCGCGTTCGCTGATCCTCAGGCGGCGAATGTCGAGGTGCGAAAGGCGCGGGCTGTGGATCGCGAGGTGATGGTGCGACGATTTGACGCCCTGCCTGCAATCACCGGTGCCGGCGAGCTGCCTCGTGATCGGCTGGGCAGCCTCTGGGATCGCATCGAGGAAACGCCCCTGCTGGGCTGGCTGTTTCACTGGTTCGTACGCAGTTTTGCATTTCACGTCGAACTGCTGATGTCACCCGAGCAGTTTCGGGTGTTCTGGGAACATCACAGGCGACTACCGCTGGCCAAGATTCAACTGCGTCGCATGCTGCAGGACGGAATTGAGAATTCAGCCTGCCGCGACTGTGACTGCATCTGTGCTGACCTGTTCATGCTGCGAGGGAAACGTCATGTCTTCACTGAGTTCATCGCTGAGCATCTGCCCGCAGTCCGGACGAACCCGGGAAAGCAGAGCCTGTGAGGAGCGGGAGGCGGAGCTGGAGTCAGTTCTGCAGACCTGCGAAGAGCTGATTCGCCTGCGGATCCCCAATCTGCTCAGACTGTACCTGAACCCGTGGGTGGTACAGACCTGTACGGTTCTGGCAGCGGCCGTCGGGTGGAAGTTTCCGGCGACTGCGGACGAGCGATATCCGTCATTTCTGGCGAATTCCGGCGCTGAGGCTCTGAGTGGCGCGCTGAAATTAGCGCGGTTTCATCAGCAGCGTCTGCTGCAGCGAAACGCTGCGTTACCGGATTCCTCCGTGCTGTTCATCGGGGACGAGCTGCCCTGCGGGTTTGCCGAGCTGGAAACGGTTGGCAACGGCACGGATTCGGGCCCCGCAGGCCTGATTCCGCACGTCCGCTGCTGTGGCGAGCGGCAGGTGCTGCAGCAACTGGAGGACCCGGGATTCCTGCCGGCGGCCATCGTACTGTCGGCAGCGGAGTTGTGTACGGACAGCCCGCTCATGCGGCTGCTGCCGTTGTATCAGCAGCGCGGTGGGGTAGTGATCGTGCGGTTGAGTGCTGAGGATCTGATTCTGAATGCGGACGATACGCAGCGCCTGGTGCCTGATATCCTGGTTTTTGATGATACTCTGACGGCCCGGCAGGTGCCATTCGGAGCTTTTACTGCCCGTCGGGCATTGTACGGGTCGTGGATGACGGGACAGCTCAGCACCTTTCACAGCACAACCTTTCAGCCCAATACGGTGTCCACTCGGCATCTGCTGCGTTGTCTTCCGAATCTCGCTCCGGGGCTGTATGTTCGAGTGCAGCCGGAGCTGGATCTGCTGTTGCGGGATCATCAGGCGCTGCGGCGTACTTTTGGCGAGCTGTTCAGTCCGTCGCTGCTGCGAGTGATTTGTGCGGCGGGGTTTGCGGAACACGATGTCACCGTGCACGGCCATTACGTCAGTGCCGGAACGCGCCGACTGTTTGACGGTATCGGCGGGGTTGCCTGCAGTCTGCGGGGACACAACCCTGCAGCGTGGCCGGATGAACTGCGCGGTCTCCCGCAGGGCGGCATTCGCAATGAGCTGGGGCGACGTTTGCTGGCACTGACCGGGCTGCCGCGGTACGTGCCGGCGGTCAGCGGTGCCGGAGCGATTGAAGCGGCCCTCAGAATGGCGCTGACCGTTCAGTTCCCGCGGACGCATGTCATCATCATGCGCGGCGGATATGCGGGAAAGACGCTTGTGGCACTGACCGGGACGGAGCGCGCGAAGTATCGCGAACGGCTGGGACCACTGTATCCTCATCGCATCTGCATCGATCCCTTTGCTGCGGATGCCTGTGATCAGTTGCAGCAGGCTGTCAGCAGATTTCCAGTGGCAGCCATACAGCTCGAACTGATTCAGGGGGTAGGTGGAGTCCGGGCGATCCCCGCCGATGTCCTGCAGAGTGTGGCGGACACGGCGGAAACAGCAGGAATCAGCGTGATTGTCGATGAAATCCAGACCGGTATGCACCGTACCGGCCCCTTTGTTCGCACCAGTCAGACACCTCTCAGGCCTGACTTCCTCGTGCTGGGCAAGGGGACCAGTGATATGCTGTTCCCGTTTGCTCTGACGGTGTATTCCGAGCGGGTTCACGAGCGGCTGCAGCACGTGGGCAGCGGCCTGCCGGACCGACTGCAGGAACTGTATGGTTATGAAACCGGGTACCGTGCCGTGCTGAATACGCTGAGACGCTGGGAGCAGCAACCGGTGCAGTCGCAGGTGGAAACAGCGGGTGCCCGGTATACCCGGGAACTGGGTCGGCGACTGCAGTTGCACCCGAGGGTTGGCGAAGTTCGGGTTTTCGGTCTGCTGATCGGAATTGAACTGAAACTCAGGGGCACGCTGACGGCTCGACTGGGCCTGAAACCGGCTCAGTTGTACCTGCTGCGGATGATGCAGCACCGGCGGTTCCCGCTGCTGATGGGATATTGTCAGTATGAACCGCACATCCTGAAATTCACGCCACCGCTGACGGTGACGGAAGAAGAGGTGACAGCGTCCGCCGAGGCAATCGCTGACGCCCTGTCCACGTCTCAGACGCGACTGCTGGGTTGTGGACTGCAGTCATTGCTGCGTTCGCGAAGGTGACCGAGGCTCTGCCAGCATACCCCGAATCGGAGACAGACGGATGTCCGCACAGAATCCCTGCCAGCAACAGCCAGCCACCCACGGGCTGCGTATCCTGAGCATCAATTTTGACGAAGTTTACCAGCGGCATCTGGGGCGACACAGCCAGTTCGGCATCAATGTGCTGCACCTGATTGCCGTCTATGGCGTGTACTTCTCTGTATTCTCCATCGCTCGGTCAGCAGTATCGGCGGGGCTTCCGCAACTGTCCACGCCGGAACGGACAGTGCTGCTGTTCGGACTGTCTGTGCCGTGGCTGGCTGTCCTGATGTGGAATGTGCGGACAGGGCCATTGCTGCTGTCGGTTCTGTCAGCGATGCTGCTGAGTCTTGCGGCGGCGGTACAGCCACTGCCACTCTGGCTGGCCATTGTCTCACTGCCGGCATGGCATCAGTTGCAGCAACTGAGTCATCGCTGGTACACGGAGCATCGCGACATGTCCCGCTTCGCTGCCGGATATCCGAAAGGTGCGAGGCTGGTCATCATGCTGGCGGTGTTTGAGCTGCCGATCCTGCTGCATTACTTCCTTGCGGGGGATCGTGATGCAGAGGCACGTGCATAGTGGCAGTGGCGGAGACTGCTGCCTGGCAGCCCGTGTCCACCCGAACGTGCAGCAACGGATGCAGATGATTGGCGGAAACTGCCCAACATTGCCGCTGATCCGCTGAACACAGTGGCTGTTTCTCTTTACGGAAATCAAACGATTTCATCACAGGATCAGCACAGAAAGCTCACGATTTCGTCGGAGTTTTTTCATCAAATCAACAACGTTCCCCAACGGATTCTTCAACAGCAGCACCTAGACTCCCGCCACCGATTGCGACGTCGGATTTATCTGCCTGCGTGTGGCGGGCAGTTGCCGTTTGTGGTTGAGGCACAGGGACTTGCAGGGAGACGATGGGGATGAAGATCGTGTTGAGGAAACGTGGATTTACGCTGATCGAGTTGCTGGTGGTGATTGCGATCATCGCGATTCTGGTATCGCTGCTGCTGCCGGCGGTCCAGCAGGCCCGCGAAGCGGCTCGCCGCACGCAGTGCAAGAACAACCTGAAGCAGTTGGGTCTTGCTTTGCACAATTACGAAGGAACCTATGGGATTCTGCCCCATGCCCTGTGGGGTTCTGTGGCGCCGCAGGCCAGCAATCTTCAGGATGACGGCTTCGGATGGATGGTTTCAATTCTGCCCTACATAGAGCAGGATAATCTGTACCGCCGCATCAATCCACAGGGGCAGCCTGGCGTCATGGGTCAGCAGGCAATCCGTGAACAGTACTATGGTGCAGGTGTGCTGGTGATTCCGGGAGGAGAAACGGTCGTTCCTGGGTTTCTTTGTCCCTCGTCGGCGATGCCGGTGATTGCCCCGGCAACCTTCCTTGTACCAGGTGCTCCGTCCGGCAGCCAGGCGCTGACGCATCGCAATCCTGAACGTGCCGGCTATGCCAGCAGCAGTTACAAAACTGCGGGCGGATCGAATTCGGGTGACTATGGCATGATGCACAAGAACTGGGAAGGTGGTGGCGTCAAGTTTCGGGATGTGACCGACGGACTCAGCAATACGCTGATGGTTGTTGAATCGACCTACGTCAGCACGACCGTTTCTGCCAGTCAGCGTGCGGTGACGCCGCTTGTGGCGGGTACTCACTTTCTGATGGACTGGCCGATCTGGATGGGTTCACACGGCAACGGTCAGGATGAAAGCGTCCGCACCAACGGACGCTGGGGCAGCCCGATCAATGCGCGAGTTGGTTACCAGAAAATGGCTCTGGCAGTCAATGATGACAATGCCTTCAGCTACCACTCAGGCGGGGCACAATTCTGTCTCGGAGATGGATCTGTGCGATTCATCACGGAAAACATTGATGTGCGGGCGTATGACTACCTGCACGACAAGCGTGACGGCCAGATTATTGGTGACTACTGACAGCGGGCTGACGGTTGGCCGAGTGACGGCGTGTGGACGGCAATGTTCGCACGCCTGTCCTCTGCCATTGCGATCCGGGTACTTTATGCAATGCGGGGGGAGAGTGATGAGGCGTTTGTCGGTGTTGTTTTTGCTGGCGGCTGCCGGCTGTGGCAGTGGTCTGAAGGAGTTTCCTGTCGCGGAAACGTCCGGAGTTGTCCTCTGTGAAGGCAAACCGCTGCCGTTTGCCAAAGTCCAGTTCAATCCTGTCAGGACGGAAGGCAGTAAGTCCGCAGAGGTTGGGAAGCCAGGTTTTGCATTCGCTGATCAGGACGGAAAATTTGTACTGACAACTTACAATGACGGCGATGGAGCCGTGGTTGGCAAACATGTGGTTACGGCCGTACCGGACCCGGGAAACCCCTGCAACTGCCATTCCGATGACATCACTCCATTGATGGAGGTGGAAGTCAGGGAAGGTCAGGAAAACTCGTTTGAAGTGGTTGTTCCGTTGAAGCAGAAGGGTCAGCAGCCTGCTGCCGACCCATTCTCGGATCCCGAGTAAGCGGAGCTTCTGACAGTGTCTGTCGCAACTGCATGTCCGACTGCCCTGCCTGCCGATGCTGGCTGTCCTCGCTACCCGTGGTCCCTCAGGGGACCTGCGGTAGCCGCGGGAAGTGCTGCGTTTTTTCGTGTCGTGCTGGGAGCGGCTGTCTGCTGGTGGTCTGCTCACTACCTGCTTTCAGGACGCGCACATTTGCTCTGCAGTGACGCGGTTATGCATTTCAATTGGCCCGGCTTCGAATGGGTGCCTGCTCCCGGAACGGTGGGGACCTCACTGCTGTTTGGAATCCTGTTTGTTTCGGGACTGTTGCTGCTGGCGGGTACTGCGGCACGAGCCGCTTCGGCAATCACCTGCGCGGGACTTACGTGGTTCTTCCTGACGGACCAGACCAGTTACCAGAATCACTACTACCTGCTGCTGCTGCTGACCGGGATCGGCAGCGTGCTGCCACTGAGCCGAACACTGTCTGTAGACGCTGAGTCCTCTGCACGGCCGGCACTGATTCCCTGCTGGGTCCTGCAGGTGCTGCGTTTCCACATTGCTCTGCCATACCTTTTCGGTGGCATCTCCAAACTGGATCCGGAGTGGCTGTCAGGCAGGCCGATGCTTCTGCTGCTGTGCGATCGCCTCGATCTTCAGCCCGGCGACTCTCCGGCAGAAGTCGGTGCTCTGATTCTGACCTGGGGGGGACTGGTCTTTGACGTGGCGATTGTTCCGCTGCTGCTTTGGAAGCGCACTTTGCCGTTCGCGTTTCCGGCTCTCGTGATTTTTCATCTGGTCAATGCCTGCCTGTTCCCGATCCATATCTTTCCCTGGTTCATGATCGGTGCCTCGACTGTCTTCCTTCCGCCTGACTGGCCGACGCGATTTCTGCGGCAACGTGCGGCCGGAGAAAACTCGCAGGCTCAGGCGGGCAGCGCTGTGGTTCTGGCCGAATGGCAGGAGCCGACGCCCCCGGGCGATTTTCTGCTGCTGACAATCTGCTGCTGGTGTCTGCTGCAACTGCTGCTGCCCCTGCGACATCTGGCTATTCCCGGAGATGCATCATGGACTGAACAGGGCCACTTCTTTGCGTGGCGGATGATGTTGCGAGGCAAAACCGGAGAAGTGCATTTTCTGGCGACCAGACCGGCGGACGGGTACAGTTGGCTGGCAGACCACTCCCGACTGCTGCACCAGGAACAACTGGACAGGTTCAGCATCGACCCCGAAATGATCCGCCAGGTCGCCGCCACTATCGCCGGACTTCATCAGGAACGAACGGGTGAACGGATCGAGGTGCGAGCCCTGGCACTGGCGTCCCTGAATGGCAGGCCACCCGCATTGCTGATTGATCCGGAGGTCGATCTGGCAGCCGAACCGGAGTCTGCGAGCAAGGGAACCTGGATTCTGCCGAAACCACCCGCCTCAGACCTGCTCTGGCGACACCCGCCGGGTGACTGGGTCAGGCGAATTTCTCTGCCCGATCGCTGGCAGAAAATCCTGCATCGCAGGGACGAACCCGTTACAACTGGATTGACACAAGTCAACAAAATCTCGGATTGATTTCCATCTTCCAAACTCTGAGGATGCTCTATACATGCCTTTTCGCTCTGGATTTTTATTGATTTCCGCTGCCGCTCGTGTTCTTGGAATCGCAGTGGTCCTCGGCAGCGCTGCTGCGTCCGCGCAGGATGGCAGCCAGCCGGTCACTGTCCCGGATACCGCGTGGCAGCCGACCCGGGTCCCGGACCGTGTCGTGCTGACGTGGTGTGACGACCCGGCAACGACTCAGTCGGTCACATGGCGTACAGCCGCCGACATCACGGCGGCAGCGGCACAGATCACCATCGCTGACTCCGGTCCGGATCCGGAAAAAACAGCTCAGACGGTCGTCGCTGTCTCTGAACCACTCACCACAAACCTCGGCCCCGCTCACTACCACTCCGCCACCTTCAAAGGCCTGAAACCCGGAACGCTGTACGCGTACCGCGTCGGTGACGGGCAATTGTGGAGCGAATGGTTTCAGTTTCGCACCGCCAAAGCCACGGCCGAACCGTTCTCATTCATCTATTTCGGTGACGCCCAGAACGACATTCGTTCGAAGTGGTCACGAGTGATCAGGGCTGCGTGGCAGGATGCTCCCAAAGCCGCCTTCATGATCCATGCCGGTGATCTGATCAACACCGCAGAAACGGATCAGGAGTGGGGTGAATGGTTCGGGGCCGGCGCATGGTTGAATGCCATGGTGCCCAGTGTCCCGGTACCGGGTAACCACGAGATGGCCCGGCGGGGAACGGATCGCCAGCTTTCACACCACTGGCGTCCGTCATTCACTCTGCCACAGAACGGCCCGGCCGGCCTTGAAGAGAGTTGCTTTACTCTGGTCTACCAGGGAGTCCGCATCATCGGCCTGAACAGTAACGAAAAGCAGGCAGAGCAGGCGGTATGGCTCGACGATGTGCTCACGAAAAACACTGAAAAATGGGTCATCTGCACTTTCCACCACCCGATGTTTTCCACCGGTAAGGATCGCGATAACAGGGAACTGCGAGCCCTGTGGAAACCGATCCTCGACAAGCATCGCGTGGACCTGGTGCTGCAGGGGCACGATCACAGCTACGGCCGCACCGGGCTGGAAACGCCTGTCGCTGCGGCCAATGTCGCCACTGGTGCCAACACTCGCGATACCTTCACCGGCACTGTCTATGTGGTCTCGGTCAGTGGCCCCAAAATGTACAACCTGCAGCGACATCCCTTCATGCCTCGCCAGGCGGAAGGCACTCAGTTGTATCAGATCATCCACCTGAACGGGGACAAACTGAGCTTTGAAGCCTTTACGGCGACGGGCGAATTGTATGACGCCTTCACCCTGACGAAGCAGGCAGGGGCTCCGAATACGCTGCTGGAGCAGATTCCGGACACTCCGGAAAGACTGCGTCCCCCGGTCGCTGCCGAACCGGCAAAGAAGGCTTCAGACGTGCTGAAGTGATATGGCATACCGGCAGGAGCGGATCACAGTTTGCCCCTGCAGCGTGAACCGATTCGCTCCTGCCTCTGCTCTTCGCATGAATCCCGCATCCCACCCCGGAAAGGTTGAACTGATCATGATCCACCTGCTGCTGAAACTCTCCCTCACCTGTCCGTTACTCGTCACGGGCTCCGGCCTGATTCCTGAAAACGGTCCGGCTGCGATCGTAGCCGATCGAGTCACGGTGTCGTTTCAACAGGGCGTCAACGGATATCGGGGAACTGTGGACACGGAGATCTGGGCGCTGGCTCCGCATACCATCCTTGAGAGCAACCCGAATTCCTCGACCGACGCGGATAACGATGGAGGTGAAAGTCAGTGCCTGTTGCGATTTGACGGAATCATCGGAAGTGAACCGGGTCGGATTCCCCCGGGAGCGGCAATTCATTCGGCTCGCCTGCTGGTCAGTGCCTTCGATCAGGGCAGTACGGTCAATCTGCATCGCATGCTGGTTCCGTTTGATCGTGCGGCTACGTGGAGCAGTCTGGTATCCGGGGTTTCAGCCGACGGGCTGGAGGCCAGTCGCCATAAGGACGCTTTCACGTTCGGAAAAATCGCAGCCAACTCCTCAGAGATCATCTTCGATGTCACTGACACCGTGCAGATCTGGGTGAATGGTGAGGCCAATCACGGCTGGGTATTTCTTAATACCGGCGGCAACGGCTGGGACTTTTATGCTTCCGAATTTGATGACTTAAAACAGCGGCCACGGCTGATGGTGGAGTACAGTCTGCCGCGGGTGAAATGACATAGGGAATTAATATGCATAGTATAGCATTTAATAATTAGTTGTTAACTACATTTTAATATGCGTGGGCACACTGCAGGTGTAGTTGATACGTTATTTCTGATTTTGCGGAGCTGTAGCGATGATGAGTGAACGACGTGTCTGCCCCGGGCCCCAGGTCGGTCGCCGGGATTTTCTGTATGCGGGCTGGCTGGCTGGTGCCGGACTGACACTGGGGCAGATGCTGAAACTGGAGGCATCCGAGGAACGGGGGCCGGCGGGGTCAGGAATTGCAGCGCGAGCGAAATCGGTGATTCACATCTACCTGCAGGGCGGATTCGCCCACATGGACAGCTTTGATCCCAAGCCTGATGCTCCGCTGGAATATCGCGGCATTCTGGATCCGATCTCCACAAGCGTGTCCGGCATGCAGTTCAGTTCACACATGCGTGAGACTGCGAAGGTGGCGGATCGGCTGACCGTCGTCCGCAGCATGACGCATACGGAAGTGGACCACCAGCGGGGTGAGCACAGCATGTTTACCGGTTACCGTCCCAGTCCGGCGCTGGTGTATCCCAGCATGGGCAGCGTGGTGTCTCAGCAGTACGGTCCGCGGGGTGCCATGCCGCCTTATGTCGTGGTGCCGACGGCCGGCAGCCAGTTCCTCGGCAGCGGGTATCTCAGCAACGCCTATGGCCCGTTCGCCCTGGGGGCTGACCCGGCCCGCAGCGGGTTCACGGTGCGGGATCTGAATCATCCCGGCGGTATCGACAACGCGCGTTTTGCGGCCCGTCGCGACTGGAAGTCGCTGGTCGACGACCATTTCCGCTCGATTGGTCAGGATGATGCCGTGGCGACAATGGATTCTTTTTATCAGAAGGCTTACGCGCTGCTCGATTCGCCGGAATCCAAAGCGGCATTCAGTCTGAATGGTGAGACGGAAGCGACTCGTGATCTGTACGGTATGCGACCGTGGGGGCCGATCATCCGGCCTTCGGCCGGTGCACGTTTCCTGATTGCGCGTCGCCTCGTCGAAGCGGGCGTCCGGTTTGTGACGGTGACTTATGGGGCCTGGGATACGCATTCGTATCATTACCGCGGAATCGAAACCCAGATGCCGGACCTCGATCGGGCTTTCGCCGGCCTGATCACCGACCTCGACCAGCGCGGACTGCTGGACAGCACGCTGGTTCTGATCACCAGCGAGTTCGGCAGGACACCACGCATCAACGCGGGCGGTGGGCGGGACCACTGGCCGCGAGTCTTCAGTGTGGTGATGGCGGGCGGTGGCGTCAGAAGGGGGCACATTTACGGTGCGTCCGACTCGCTGGCGGCCGAACCGGCTGATTCTCCGCTGGGTGTCGAAGACTATGCTCACACCATCTACCACCTGCTGGGGATTGATGCCGGCAGCAGCCTGATGTCGCCAGGGGATCGACCGCAGCGGATCGTAACCGAAGGTCACCTCGCTGAAGGTCTGCTGGCCTGATAATTCACTTCGATCCTCTCCCGCCCCGGTGCTCGCTGGATAATTGACATGCTGCGTACATCTGCATTTCTGAGTTGTCTGCTGGTCGGACTGTCCCTGTTCGCGGCCCCGCCGTCGATGGAACGGCTGACTCCGGCTGCCGGTCAGTCGGGAACGGAATTCTCGGTCAGTGTGACAGGTTCCGGACTGGAACGGGTT
>Ga0078894_10000774_pt1 | contig 22717 bp, 15 predicted proteins | sample LauGreSu1BDMLBSD_2_FD_67506 | JGI IMG/M metagenome (GOLD analysis project Ga0078894, IMG submission 67506) | Freshwater lake microbial communities from Lake Michigan, USA - Su13.BD.MLB.SD (version 4) (version 4) | ecosystem: Environmental > Aquatic > Freshwater > Lake | place: Lake Michigan... | reverse complement strand
GTGGTTGTGGTTGTGGTTGTGGTTGTGGTTGTGGTTGTGGTTGTGGTTGTGGTTGTGGTTGTGGTTGTGGTTGTGGTTGTGGTTGTGGTTGTGGTTGTGGTTGTGGTTGTTGTCCTCCCAACGCAAATCTCCTATTTTTTCGGGTTTTTCTACATTTTACTTTCTTTCGTTTTGTTCGTTTGGTTTTCATATAACATATGTATGGAAGTTTTCACATTTATACTCATAAACATTGTTCCTACAAACAATGTTTATCGCAAAAGGTCCCACCGAGATTCGAACTCGGGTTTCAGGATTCAAAGTCCTGAGTGATAACCGCTACACTATGGGACCAACTATGTTTCGTGTTTGGCAATATATACAAATACATATACATATATACTCTATGAACGCACATATACAAATACTATATACGATACTGTGTTTGGACCTAAAACGCTGTCCTGTTCTAACAAGCTAAGCTACTCTATTATGAGGTCTTGTAAGAAAACTCGTCCACGCGTAGAAGGGAATTCAACCGTTAAGGGAATTCATTACCCACACCAACCAAATACCGTTCTTGAAATGCCCACCCACCTCCCGATTGACCTATATGAAAAAAATATATATGGTTAGTTAGTATGGTTATTGTTATTATTATATATACAAATATGCTTACCTAATATGAGCTGGTGTCCTAGTTGTGGTTGTCCTAAGCTATGTGGCTGCCCTACAAAATGTCTCCCCGAAAGCGTCCTTGGGGTAGACAAACAATAGTGGTAGTTTTTCTTTATATTCGTTTTTTGCGAAAGACTTTTCTGGATTTTCGGGCGCGTGTTAATCTACGTTTATTTCTTGTGCGTGAATATCGTTTCTTCTTCTTTCCACCTGTTGTGCCTGTCACTGGTTTTTTGTGATATTTTTCGTGTTCTTTATCAAAAAATGGCGGATACGAATGTGTTTCAGGTATCAAAAATTGATTAGTTACCAGGTCGGAAATAGATCGAAACGTTCTATACTGTGTTGCTTGTCCTTCAAATCCAAACCACGATGCTATTTTACATTTTTCCACATCAAATTGTTTCAGCACACGATATTGTTTATAATTATAGGCAGGATTATGCTTGAGTGTGTTTTCATTGTATTTTCTGATATAATCATTGCGAATTTGATTGAGATCTTTTTTAACGGCATTATTATCTAATGAACCAAAATACGGCAAACTACGATAGACATAATAATCACCTGCGTCCCCTAAAAAATATCCAGTATCATCTCCAAACCGATCTACAAGTTGCCCTTCTTTTAGTGTATCTTTTTCTTTTGTCCCTGACACACATCCGTGGTCTGGTGGCCAGTTAATTTGTGTAAACGTTGCCATATATACTATACATATTTTTACTATTATGAATAGCAAAAATACGAATTCACCCGATGGGGGACTTGAACCCCCGACCACCAGCTTAAAAGGCTGGCGCTCTCCCGACTGAGCTAACCGGGTAAATGCTCTAGAACGGGTTCGAACCGTTGACCCTTGGCTCATAAGACCAAAACGCTAACCACTGCGCCACTAGAGCATAATACGCATCGGTAAAATACACAGATGTCTCTGGTGCCGGAATTGAACCAGCGACCATAGGATAACAGCAACCACTACAGTCCTATGCTCTACCAACTGAGCTAACCAGAGATAAGGTACTTTACCCAAATACTTTCCATACTACTTCTTTATATCATTTGAAACAGAATAATTGTTATAATTATACACTGAAATAGATATATATAGTATAAAATGGAAGTGGAACATTATTATTGTCGCGATTTGAAAGGTTTCATACACGACCAATTTGGAAATCATAAGTTGTCGTGTAAACTCTCCCCCAATGAAAAAACACGATTAAAATTACTAAATGAAAATATGAAAATAAACGCATCCAACCGAATAGAACAACTGAAAAAAAGAATAACCAAGGATGTGTCCAACAACATTTATACCAAGAAATATCAAGTCAGTAGTTTCGTCGAATACTATGCGTTGTATAATTTTGTGTATTCGTTGGGGGTAGAGAATTACACATTGGATTGGGGTGATGACGAAAATGGACTACAAAAGAATAGGCTGTCCAAAATTGTCAAAACGTATCAAACCCCCATGAAATTTATCAGCACTAAAAAACCAGTTAAGTATTGTTATTTTGTACTGAATGGTAGAGAGAGTGATAAATTAGATTGGTAAGACAGATACAGATAAAGTAAAAATGGTCCTATCCTTCTACATGAATATATATATATATGTATGTATTCATGTAAAATAAATGGCTACTGCGCGGGGCAAAGCCCCGCGCCTACTCCCCGGTCTATAATAATGGGTTTCTCCCGATCCGCTTCAAAAACCCCCACCAAATAATCGTAGATTTCCTGATACACCGAATTATCCGGATATTCGCGACACGTGTAAATATCCATCGCAATGTACTGTTTTTCCGGAAACGTATGAACAGAAATATGCGACTCCGACAACAAATAAATCAACGTATGCCCAATAGGAGTAAAACTGTGCTCCATTCTCCCCAACACATTGAAATCATATGTATGACAAATGATATCCAGAATGGTTCGTATTTCCGATAAAGAATTCAATGTCAAGTCGTTTTTGATATTTTTCAATTCACAAATCATATGTTTTCCGGAAGAAATATTGGGGAGATTTTCCATTTCCGACATTCTTGTCAATACTGTATATTTACTAAACCGATAAAATTGAAATCCTTTTAGAATGAAATGTTTTATTTCATACTTCGCTCGAACAATCAATCACCCCCAAAAAATAAAACTTCTCCCAAAATGTCTGAACAAAATACGTGTATTACTCCTCAAAAGACCATTATTCGTATTAAAATCAAAGCACCTACACCGACACCAGCTACCCCCATCCAACCAAACAACAAAACGCAACACACACATAAAACGCCACAATTACCCATCAAAACATACCATCACAATCCTTCTCCCCAATTAGTAGAAATACTTTCCTATTTCGCTTCTGTTCACAAATACGACGAACGAAAAACATTCAAGGAAGAATGGAAAAAATGGATTGAATTGCCCGCTATTCAGCCAATCATACAAGAAGAATGCGAACGGTTAAAACACAACGGGTATGACGGAGATACGATGGACAAAATATTCAAGAGTGTGCGCTATTATTATCGCAAAAAAACACCCACGCAAATTGACGCAGACGGAGTTCCGGTTCCCACCGAAAAAAAGCCCCGCAAGAAATACGAAGGTTTAGACGGAGCCATTTTGGAACAAATGGACGCACACATACAAGAATTAATGGACCAGTATTTGGACAATATAGACGACAAAGAATTACAGAAACACAATCACACACTGTGTCTATTACCTCCCGCAAAAGCGTTTGACAACTATACTGAACAATATTCTGAACAATACGCAGAACTAGACGAAGCACAACAACTCAAAATAAAAAAAACATACAAGAACCGGTTTTTCAAAAAGAGAGAAATCCTAATAAAACAAATCAGTTTCCTTTCCGGCCCCATCCAACGGTAAGTTTCAAGCCAGGTAAGTATTATCCCTATTATATATACTTTTTTATGACTGAACCAGAAACAAAACAAGAAACTAACGCCAATCTCCCTTTTACTATATCACAACATGCGGGTGCAGAATTAAAACTCATTAACGAAGGAACATACGGATGTATTTTTCATCCGGGTATCAATTGTCAAGGCAAAAAGGAAAAAGAAAACTATTTAACCAAAATCCAAAAAAATGCGCAAACGGTGGAAAACGAATACAAAATATCAAATATAGTTCGAAAAATCAAAGGATATACTCGCTTTTTTGTTCCCATCATCAAACAGTGTCCTGTTCGTATCGCCAAAACGTATTTTAACGAAGTGAGACAATGTGAATTGTTCCGTGAAGAAAGCGATGATACATTAGCGAAATCTACCTATGTTTCCAATAAAATTCGGTTTGTGGGAAAAACAAACATAGGAGAACACATACTCTCCCAAAATACCGTGTATGGGTTTTGGAAAGAATTGTTGGAAACACATACGTATCTCCTGAAAGGCCTAGAGAAATTGCTGACACAAAATATTGTTCACTACGATGTCAAATACAACAATATCATGTTTGACCACAAGCTAGGAAAACCCGTTTTCATCGATTTCGGCATTTCTCTCCACATTCCATCGCTTACCCCCCACACACTTCGCGATGCGTTTTACGTGTTTGACACCTATCCGTATTGGTCGCTGGATGTGTGTATCTGTAATTATATTTTCCGTGAACTCGGATACGAAAAATCCACCATCCGTAAAATAACCGCCGACGAATTGGAACTCATATTCGATGTGTTTGTATATGGATACAACAGCAAAAGCAGCGATAACGGCATCCCTAAAATAGAAAACGGCATCTTTTCCAACACCGTATTTTCGCAACAACCGGATGTTATTCTGGAGGATTTTAAAAAACGAATGATGAAATACTATTCTCCCTTCCTGGGACACACGTGGTATTCGCTGTATACGCATTATATTGAAAACGAAATATACAAAACGTGGGATACTTATGCGTTGGCAGTAGTGTATCTGTTCGTGTTGGATGATTATATACGAGAACAACCTGATACATTTCGGGAGATTTTAGCAAAAACGAAAATGGAATACAATGAGTATATTCAAACATTGTATCACGTTATTTTCGCAATGCCCGATACGCGATATTCTCCCCAAACCATGATAAAAGAACTGAATAAACAAATGAATATTGTTGCTGCACGCGTGTAAACTAGAGTATTCGTATCTTACGGGTTGAACGATGTTTTGTGGATGTTCGGACTACGGGTGGTATCCTTTTTATTTCGTCTTCTTTGGGAGAAAACGCAATTCTCACTTTTTTGGTGGTCGTATTTCCAGATAAAATATTCGTTTTTAAAATCGATTTGGGGGGAGCAGAAGCAATAGGCGGGGGTGGCAATTCCTTGTAAAATACAAACAGTTCACATAAATCGTGAAACAATAAAACAGTCGGTTCCAATATCCATTGTGTTTGTTCCCCGGAGACTGACACGTTTTTCCAATACTTTTGGGAGAATTTACCGTCTATTTCCGCACACGTGAATGCTTGGACTTTATCTTCTGTCATTGGAAAATGAAACAGTTGAATATCCAAGAGGGAATAATGGCGTTTATGTGTATCTAACCATTCTAATAATTTCGTTTTGTCTAAAATAGAATGTGTATGTTCGGGAGAATGCAAAACAATGATATCTAAATATGTTTTCTCCCGAAGCACTTCTGTATTTTCCGTATTTAAATAAATCAATGAAACACGTAATCGTTCTAACGGTTTTACAAGATAATTATCGGGGTTTAACAATTGTTCTTCTTCTTCTAACCAAGACAAATCCAATGTTTCCATTGCTCCGTAAATGTCGCTTTCATTGATTTCTGTTTCTGTTTCTGTTCTGGTTTCCATTCTGTATGGTCTTTATAATGTATTCATAAAAAGAAGGGAGACGTCTGACCGCAAAACAATCTCCCTATACACTATAGAAAATGGCCAAAGTATCCAATAAAACAAAGAAAATACGTTTCTATCGTTCACGTATTCGCAAACTTACGGGCAAGAAATACAAAACCAAAAAGGCCGCCTCACACAAAAAACAGCAATTGTATTATTTGCGCAGTCGCCTGAAAACACTAACTGCGAAAAATCAAAAACACCATACACACAAGCGCACGCATTTGCGTGCGCGCCACCCACCACAAAACGAAATCGAATTGGACGTTCGCGACCGTTTTATTTCTCCCCGTGTTGTTTCGATTGCCTCTTCTTCGGGTTTACAACCGGTTGCGCCCTCCGTCCAACCCGTAGTACAACCTCCTGTTGGAACTGTTAGTTCCGCAGTTTCTATGGACATTTCTCCCATAACCCATTCATCGGAAAGTATCGTTTCTAACTTGACACCGAGTACAGTAGCAGAAACGGATAAAAGCTCATCTCCTATGTCCACTATCCAAACGGTAGGTTCTATAACACAGCCCACTATTACAAATACAAACAATACAATGGGAGAAAATAGAAGTATGGCAGAAACAGAAGGAAACAGTCTTCATTTGTCGGATTTAGCTGTTTCACCTGCTGACCATTCCGCAAATAGTATTGCGTCTGGTAAAACCTCTTTGGAAACAAGAGCATAATCTATTCTCCCTTACCCAATATAAATAAATAAGTGTAGTTTATTTATATTATGTCTGAACCATCTACCGAACCGGAAACACCATCTACCGAACTGGAAACTACCAACGTTGTTTTAGAAGACGAAACACAATGTATTACGGTATCTTCTCGTGGAATACTAAAATCAACGGATATACATAGTGAATATCTGGAATCCAGTATAAGTTTATTGATAGGTTATGATTTCAGCAAAATAACCGCCGATAAAAACATTGTATATGTTTGTTCAACGGCGTTACCTTTCTTTTGGAAACTTCTCCCAACATTATCGCATCCCATAGTATTAGTTTCGGGAGATTGTGATATTTGCTCTCCCACCGATTTGTTTCCTTCTCACATAGAATTCCAACAAGTTATCGACCATCCTAACCTTATCCATTGGTTTTCACAGAACTGTTCGTATAAACATCCCAAACTCACCGCGATACCCATTGGATTGGATTATCATACACTCTCTTTGGGAGACCATCCTTGGGGAAACAAAATGACCCCCGTTCAACAAGAAAATCAATGGAAAACAATAGCACGTTCCTTATCTCCCATTGAAAACCGCAAATTACAGTGTTATGCGAATTTCCAGTTTGCGATGACCACGCGATTTGCACAACAGCGACACGACGCAATCGCTCAAGTAAATCGGGAATTAGTATTTTACGAACCGGTTCCTAGTCCCCGCGAAGCGGGGTGGCGAAAACAGGGAGAATACGCATTTGTTTTATCTCCCTCAGGAAACGGATATGATTGTCATCGTACGTGGGAAGCTTTATGCTTGGGTTGTATTCCGATTGTGTTTGATACACCGATTAATCATGTGTATCATGGATTACCTGTTTGGATTGTCAAAAGTTGGAAAGAAATAACCAAAGAAAATATGATAAAGAAAATCATTGAATACAAAACAACCAATTATCAATGGGAGAAAATGCGATTAGACTATTGGATGAATAACATCCGAAAAATGGCCCAATCGACAACAACAACAACAACAACAACAACAACATAAAACTATCAGTACACTTATTACAATAAAAATCAATAAATAAAAAACGGACCATGGAACCTATATCACTCGTTAGACAATCCAGTTTCAATCCAGATGCCAAACCATTTTACCCTTCGTCTCCCGTGAAACAAATCAAAAAAGAAAGCATTGAAATTGCGCCCGCGTTGCCTCCACTACCCATAGCGCCCGCATTACCTGAACAAAAGGATGAACCGTATAAACCCAAAAAATACCATAGTATCTGTATTCCGCGTATGGATGCGGACGTAAACAAGGGGTATATTTTCAAAGTGTTCAGTCGTATGAAGATCGGTTGGATAGAACACATCGCCGAAGTTCCCATTAAAGCGGACCCCCAGTTTAAACGCGTGTTTATTAAACTCAAATGGAACCGAACGGAGTTAGCTAATAAAATCAATGTGCGGTTTGACAATGACCAGAATGTGAAAATCGTACATTCCATGCCGTGGTATTGGATATGTGTTTCTAATGCGTATTCCAAATAAACGCATCATCTAATCTCCCAACAATTCATATAGGAATATACAGTCATCCTATATGAATACAAACAACGGAAATGGAGAATAGACGTTAACGTCTATTCTCCAGGAGTAAAATCCTGTAGAATAGCGCATATGCTACTTCTACAAAAACGATGCACATGTGCATCGTTTTTTAGAATAGACATTAATCGTCATACAGAATAATGTTCAAATAATCTTGTATAACAGGGTTTGTATATCGTTTGATGTTCAAATATCTGGGTTTTCCGCAACACGCGAAATACCAACGCAATACGTATACCAAACTCACGTGCCGTTCGGCAAACTGGATTTCTTTGGTAAATAAATAATCCAACTGGTTATACGCGTCTTTGTAATTGATGATTTCGTTTTTAATGCGCTCTTTTAAATCGTTCAAAAACAACACCCGGTCTTTTTCATTATTCAACAGATTTTCCACTTCGTCTTCCGAACGCAAATCCATCTTGTACCTCATGTTCATTTTATACACGTTATAGTTGATCTCGTTCTTGATGTCCTTGTATTTGACAATCAAATGTGTTTTATGTGTTTCCATTTTCTTAATTAGGGAGAAAATGTTAATGTGCGAAATAACCGGAAACAACGTCTTGATTTCGTTAGGTATTAATACTTGGAATATTTCTTTCATCTCCCCAATTTTGAATTCCAATTCTTTGATTTTTTCCAATACAATCTTGTTTTGTTCGGTTTCGTTGTGATGCATAAACACCAATTTATTGTTTGCCAATTCCAGTGAATTTTCAAAGCGTTCATAACTGTTCGCCAAAAACGAATATGCGTTTCCCGTGAATTCCAACTGTAAATAACGTGTCAACGAAATAATCAACGTCGCCACCGCATTACACGCCGTAATCAATACTGTATTCCATTTTTGGTTTTCAATAAAGGGAGTAATCACGGTAACAAATGCGGTTATACACAACGCCGATGCCAACATAGAATACAATTTCATATAGGTTATTACACTGGATTGGGAATACAAATTCTTTTGTCCGCGAATATACGTAATTAAAATGTCCATTTCATCGGAATATTTATTACAATCATCGTAATAATGTTCCAGGGATTTGACCGCATCCGCATATGACAATTTCTTGTATTTGGTTTTTTTCAAAAACATATTGTCGATTTTGTCCATAAACATGGGCGTGTATCGTGGGAAATCGTCGGAATGAATACTCGCATTGGACCCCGCCGATTTGGTTTCCTCCAAAGTATAATCGATAGGGTCAGTATGTATATGGTTTCGTTCGTGTTTTGTTTCGCGTTGAAAACGTTCCGTTAAGGTATGCGACGTTCCTTCATTCAACGGAACCATTTCTGTATTTTGCGGGGCCTCGTTGTCGCTATTGTTTTTGGAAAATAAAATAGGAGTATTACTCCGCACGCACAAAAAATCAAGCCCATAAAAGTTTTTGAAATCAATAGTTCCCCCGACAGGTAAATCGGTGGGTTCATCGTCCGTGTGTTTTAGCACAAGAGAAGACATATCCGGGTTTGTTTTATGTTGAGTGGGCGAAGGCGGAGATTGTTGTTTCGGTTCGTCTTGAATGGGAGAAGAACTAGTTAGTAAAGAATAGGGGTCATTCTCCCGAACCACCGAATGAAAATCTTCATTCGAATATAAACGGCGACGCGGCAAGTCTTGTTCACATATATCAATTACGTGTGTCTGAGGCGAACATATAGGTTGTGTATTTGGTGTTTCTGGTTCCATAATAGACGATGTTATATATATTCAAGACAAAAAATTGAACTCAAATGGGAGAAACCAGCGAATACCAAAAAAATAATTACAATATACGTTGTTGTCTAAACATACAATCCCACATACACATACACATACACAAACATGGGAAATACGAAAAAAAAACGATGCCAGGAAAACGCAATGGAAGAAGAATACAACGCAAGACAAGATTTGGCAAGAAAAGAACATTTACGCAAATTACGTTTATTCAAGGTATCACAAAGACAAACGTTAATGACTACCCGATTTTCCGAATATACGTGGCAACAGAACTGCCAATTCCGCGAAAAACATCCCACAGTAGGTTGTTTGTATGGTTCTTCCATTCCAAATTCGGGAGATATTGCTCACGAAAGTGTACTGTTTGTGCTGGAAATGAATAATACCGCCAATCGAATTATGGGCGTTGGATTGGTGCGAAACCGTCCAACTTCGGGCAAATATATTGCGTATTCGGACAATATGAACGTCAATCGGTATTTGTATATCGGCCAACTGCGTATTGACAGGGCAGATATGACAGAGGAAGAAGAAGAAGTTATGCGGTTCTTCGACATTATTTGTTTTACGGGCGCGCGACACATGAAGCGCGGCAACGGAATGACACGGTTTCCAACTGACATTTTGTATCGTTGTTCGGAAATAATTGACATAACCAAATTTGTGGGAGAAATGCTGAAAAAAAGAATGAATGGTAAATAAAATAAGAAGAAATTTATATACCGAACATATTGCTTACTCTCAAGAAATGGGAGATTTAAAAAAGGATATTTATAATGTAAGTAGTTATACGGATGACGAATTGTATGAAATTTTGGACCTTTCTGATCCAACTGACGGCGAATTGGAAGCCAAATTAATTTCCACAATTAATAAATACGAAGAATTAGAACAGAAAGACCTTGTCCGTTTTTTTATAGATGTTTATAAGCATTTTTTTAAAACGGAAGAAAATACCGAAAATGAAAACCAACCGTCTGCTCCGGCACCTTCACCGGCACCCGCGCCCGCACCTTCGCCGGCACCTGCGACCGCACCGACGTCCGACACTGGATATACACGTGGTAGTGCGGTGGGGGTTCCAGAAATTAAATTAGTGACTCATACTCGTTCTAAGTTAAACCCATTATTAAAAGAGGAAATAAGCCGAACCATTTCAATTAATAGTTTATTTCGACAAGACCCGAAGAATACAATATCTACTAGTTTCATTATAAATTTAGCCGAACCATTAAACAACGTGATTGAAATAAGATTGAGTTCTTACCAAATTCCATTCACTTGGTATACAATAAATAACAATTATGGCGGAAATTTTTTTTATATTAAAGGAAATGCAGAAGGAATAGACAATGGAAATCACGATTACAAAATAACCATTGCGCCCGGAAATTATACGGAAAGCGGAATTATTAACACGATTAACACTGAGTTAGCCAAATTGAGCGCTATTTATACAGACGTAAATTTTGGCCAAACCGAAATATCATATAACAATTCCACCATAAAATCAACGTTTAACATTGATATAACCAAACTATTCAATCAATCGAATTATTATTTGGAATTTCCATACGATCCGTTTGAAACATTGCCCGGAAATAAACAAAATTTGGGGAAATACTTAGGTTTTGAACAAAAAAAATACGAAACAATCTCCTCTATTCTTTCAAGAGCGGATTTGTCTTTAATTGATAATTCTCCCAATAGTGAAGATAATACCTTTCCAAATTATTCGATTGACGATACCAATTACCGTTTTCAAATTATTCAATACACAGGAACAGATACATATCACGAAACAAGTACAATTATAGAAACAATACCTGTTGATTTAACAAAGACACTTGGTAAAGTTAGCAGAAACGCAGTAGTTGATAATTTAACTGCTGTATTGGCAAACCATCCAAAACTGGACCATGCTTATTCTTCTATTGAGCGAATAAATATAACCGACCCAAATTTTGAGAATGAAGGTTCTTCATATTTTAAACTAAGAATAAAATTGAATAGGTACACCACAAAAAACATTATACATTCAAAAATTGTTGTTGTTTTTCCGGATGAAGACCCGAATAAAGTTAATAAAGATTATTGCATTTGGGTCGGAAACAATACTTCCTGTTTTCATTTTGAATATTTAGAAAACGAAACCAATTTAATTATCTCAGAAACAGCAATGGTTCAGTCCAGTTATGTCGTAAGCGGAACAATGGAAATACAATTGAAATGTAATTCTTATCCGTTCGACGTTTCATACAATGATTATTTAATTCGAGTAGCCAATTCAAATGAGATTGGCTATACTTATCGCAATTATATAGACAAAATAAACGAAGCGATTAAACTTGCTAATACGACATATAGTCTATCTACCTCTACCGCCGGCGATTTAAATCTTCCCAGTACAAATATGGATACAGACGCTAATAGTTATTTAAATTTAACAGTAGATTTAACACGAAGATTTACGAACAAGTACTATACCGTAAACATAGCACATAGATATCTGGGGACGTTCAACGACTCAGAATTGAGCGACACAACCGCAAACACGTTTACCAATACGTTTATTTCGGGAACATACATTTTGGACTACGACACAGACGTTATAACAGTTACCCCCCAAAAAGATACGTATTCATTTGTTAGCGACACTGAGGCGGCAACTATCGAACTTACGATAGAATTGTTATTGACAGAGGACGACGGAAATTTACAAGTCCAGGTAAAAGATCACGTTCATTATAAACGCTACTTTAAAATGCTAGAATTGGGCTATGATGTGGAGTATATTACATCATTGATGAAGGATGAAGGGAGAAACCCCGATTATTTAGACACACCTACACAATTAATACAAAAGATTAGAACGTATAAAACATATGTTGGTTTCAGCGCATTAGAAAAAGATATTAATAAACTGTTCAATAACTATAAAGATTATTTGGGAGACAGACCGTTTTCCAATTCTAGCGTGGTATTTACCTACCTACAGGGTAATCAAATTCAAAGTACATTAACGTTTAATGTAAATAAAACATTAACACAGCTCAACTATGGTGTCATTTTTTATGATTCTGAAACATCACAAGCAACCCCAAATCGATGGGTGGACAAACTTCACTTTAAAGCATCCTATAACATGTCCAAACTGGTACTTTCTGGCTCTACTACCGTTATTCGAAACGACCAGATCATATCCGACAATTTAATTACCATAGAAAAAGACATTAATGATTATTTCACCTTCAAGCCATATACAAATATAGATGGACTGAATACTGATTCCGGTAAGTATGATGTTAAAATAGTTATTCCACCTGGAATATACGACCGCAATTCACTTTATTCTAAAATAAATAATGCGTTTGGACAAAATCCAATCTCAGTAAATAGTTCTGTTGGGTCATATGAAGAAAATGATATAGAATATACAGCATTTACGGTAAACATTTATAAAGCATTTACCACCAAAGATTATCGTTTAGTTTTTTACGACCCTTTGAGTTTTGCCCAGTGTAATAGTTCTGGCGCAAATAAAACAATACAAAACGCAAAATGGGACTCCACCATCGGATGGATATTGGGATTTAGAGCACAACCGGTATATTATCTAGACGAATATGTATCGTCTGCCACCGACAATATTTATTACGACACAACGAATTCAAATAAATGTGTATTAGTGGGAGATACTTGTGTTTCTGTGAGTTTGTTCAATTATTTTATGATAATATTTGATGATTTCAACCAAAATCATTTGAACGATGGATTAATTACCACTTCTCCCCAAGAACAAAATGCAGATTTAGGTTTAAACAATACCTATACGTGCGACCCGATTACGAACCAAAAAGTCATTTCTGCTGCGGGAAATACCATCGGAAAAACGGCAAACCAAATATATGCTGCGCAACAAAAATATTTGGCAAAGCAAGTCAAAGCACGACCTTATTCTACTGCGGCGTCTATAAAAGACGTATTCGCGATCATTCCTATAACCACCGGAAAGTTTACAGTCGGACAAGTGATTTCCGAAAACAGCGGAACTCTCCAGACACAAAGTCGTATTTATTTTGGCCCAGTAAATCTTCGCCGTGTATCTGTCAAATTAGTAAATGAAAGGGGAGATTTGTTGGACTTAAATAATCAAAATTGGAGTTTTACAATAGAAGCTACCATATTACAAGAACGTGCCAAGCCGACAAGCACAAACACCGATACAAATGCTGAAACCAAATCATAAAATACCTACTTCCAATATATGGATGCGGATGCGAAACAATTCATTCTCCCTTTCGATTTCTTTGTAGACCACTGGGGAGACAATGGACACATTTTAATGCCCGCTTGCGCATCGTTTTGTATTTTCTATATGAAAAAGTATTGGTTGGGATTTTGGTTGTTTTTTGCGGCGAACGTGTGTATTAATGTCATGTTGAAACGATTGATTTGCCAAGAACGACCAATGCGGACAACGGAAGATAAAACCTCCTACGATTATTATGGGATGCCTTCCGGACATTCCCAAACGGTCATGTATTCGTTTGCATATATTGTATTGTTGGCAAATCAAAATGCGTTGGTGTATATTGCCTTTTTCTTTCTATCGTTGGTGGTTATGTATCAGCGACACAAATCGAAAAAACATTCTATTTCGCAAATTGTGGTGGGAGGCGCGCTCGGTCTGTGTCTGGGCTATTTGTCTTATCGTTTAGTAAAACATTATATTGAGACGAGTGAGTTGGATGCAGAGCCAGAACACCAAATCGGAAATTATCCATCATATTCATTCGACACAAAATTGGAGAATAGACATTCTAGTCTATTCCTATAGAATTCTAGTCTATAGGAATGCGCATATGGTTATTCTTGAGAAAAAGTACATTTTGTACTTTTTTTGAGAATAGACATTATATGTCTATGATATATAACAATCCACATAATGTCTCAGAGTGATTATATTCGACACAAAAAACTGGCACGAGTAATGAAAGATACCACGGAATTGTCTCCCGTGTTAGCATCACAGGAATACACAGCATACAAAGAGTATTCTTTAGAAACCACCATCCAAAATCACAAAGAACTGTATTATCGGTTCCTACCGGAGGGAACACAATTTGTGTTTGGAATGATTGTCAAAAACGCACCCAATTGTATAACCTATCCATTTTGCCGAAATACAGAAGCGCGAAACAATCGTGTATTGAATAGCGAAGACGGAATATATTATCAGCCGAAACCGATGCGTCCCGTTCCTTTGAAAACCATCAAACACACCCATCCGGAAAAGGTAAGTATACGAAGCAATCCGAATTGTCAATGCGGGCCTGTATAATTGTTGCATCTTTCTGCCTTCTCCCTTTATGTAATAAACAAATTATTGGGAGAATAAGAGAGTGAAAAAGAAAAAACGAAAACGAAAACGAAAAAACATACATTCCTATAGGACATATGATATCCTATAGGAATAACCAACCAACAACCAAATAAACCACGAACAATCTTCTGGTAATTATTGTTTACATAATATATAATGTCAGGAAACACGGGAGATACCGGAACACAATATTTAGCTATCCCGTCTTCGTCTGGGCCCGCCGGAACACAGGGCTACGTTTATATGACAGAAGATACAATTGTTCAATCCGATCCCAGTTCGAACCAAATGGACATAACAATGCGTGATTATATTCAGTTTTTACGTGAAACGGTTGGTATGACGGGTCCTACTGGTCCGCAGGGACCACAAGGATACCAAGGATACCAAGGGTTTCGCGGTTATCAAGGTTATCAGGGCGACCAAGGAACCACCGGTCCCACCGGTATGACGGGAACCACCGGTCCTACGGGCGCCACTGGACGTTCTGGTACAACGGGTAGGACAGGTCTTACCGGATATACTGGGTATACTGGATACACGGGGGCCACCGGCATAACAGGTATAACAGGTCATACAGGTGATACGGGCCATACAGGTGATACGGGCCATACAGGCCATACGGGCCATACGGGTGATACGGGACACACGGGCCATACGGGCCATACGGGTGATACGGGTATGACAGGAACAACGGGCATTACTGGCCACACTGGAACAACGGGTCCTACGGGTCCTACCGGGTTGACTGGTGATACCGGAACTACGGGCCACACGGGACATACAGGCCACACAGGTATAACCGGACGTACTGGCCACACTGGCCACACTGGCCACACTGGACACACAGGTATAACAGGCTATACTGGTATAACGGGCCACACCGGAATAACAGGCAACACAGGACACACTGGAGATACGGGACATACTGGACCCACAGGGTTAACCGGAACCACAGGATATACTGGAGATACGGGACATACCGGACATACTGGAACCACGGGAACTACCGGGACAACCGGAACAACCGGAACTACAGGGTTAACTGGTCATACAGGTATAACAGGAACTACGGGAACCACCGGGCAAACAGGTCATACCGGCATAACCGGAACCACCGGCATAACCGGAACGACAGGGTTAACAGGTCATACGGGTATAACTGGCATTACTGGCCACACCGGAATAACGGGTATCACGGGTCCTACCGGGTTAACGGGCATTACGGGTCATACTGGAGATACGGGCATAACCGGAACTACCGGGTTAACGGGTCATACTGGTCATACTGGTATAACAGGTATAACGGGTATAACGGGTATAACCGGAACCACGGGCATAACAGGTCCTACAGGATATACTGGTCCCACCGGAACAACCGGAATAACGGGTATAACCGGAACCACCGGAACAACCGGTTTAACTGGCCACACTGGTATAACAGGTATAACTGGTATAACCGGTATTACTGGACATACAGGAACTACAGGATTAACTGGAATAACAGGAACCACAGGAACCACCGGATATACGGGAACAACGGGTAATACAGGTATAACAGGTCCCACAGGTATAACAGGTGCAACTGGACGAACGGGTAATTCGGGAACTACTGGAACCACCGGCATAACGGGCGCAACCGGAACCACTGGGCGTACTGGCCACAGTGGAACCACGGGAACAACTGGCCATACTGGTATGACAGGATACACCGGTATAACAGGCCATACCGGCCACACGGGAACTACTGGAATGACCGGTTATACGGGTTATACTGGGTATACCGGTTTAACGGGTATAACTGGAACTACCGGGCATACGGGACACACAGGCCACACTGGTGATACAGGTCATACTGGACATACCGGTATAACAGGAACAACTGGAACTACCGGCCACACAGGTATGACGGGTTTAACGGGCCACACAGGTTTAACTGGAACCACTGGCCACACTGGTATGACGGGGGCAACAGGACATACTGGAATAACAGGTTTAACCGGCCACACGGGTATGACAGGCCTAACCGGCCACACTGGTATGACAGGCCTAACCGGCCACACGGGTATGACAGGCCTAACCGGCCACACTGGTATGACAGGCCTAACCGGCCACACGGGTATGACTGGATTAACTGGCCACACAGGTATGACGGGTATAACAGGAACAACTGGGCTCACAGGACATACTGGACATACAGGTATAACAGGAACAACTGGCCAAACCGGAACAACTGGCCATACGGGAACAACTGGCCACACCGGAACAACTGGGCATACGGGCCACACTGGGCACACTGGAACAACAGGCCACACGGGCCCCACGGGACATACAGGTCATACAGGTCATACAGGAATGACGGGTACAACAGGCCACACGGGCCACACTGGACATACCGGTATGACTGGCCATACTGGAGATACTGGCCACACAGGTATAACGGGGATAACAGGGCATACAGGCCACACTGGCCACACAGGCCACACGGGCCACACAGGTATAACCGGAACCACTGGAACCACGGGTCATACTGGTCACACAGGACATACTGGCCACACGGGACATACTGGACATACAGGTATGACTGGAACCACGGGTCATACGGGGCATACGGGTCATACTGGACATACAGGACATACTGGTATGACAGGATATACGGGATATACAGGATATACAGGATATACAGGAGAGACTGGCCACACAGGTATAACCGGTATAACTGGTATAACAGGATATACCGGATATACGGGAGATACTGGTCATACGGGTTTAACTGGCCACACTGGCCACACTGGCATGACAGGCCACACGGGCCACACAGGACATACTGGTATGACGGGCCACACAGGCCACACAGGACATACTGGTATGACGGGCCACACGGGACATACTGGCCACACGGGACATACCGGGTTAACGGGCCACACGGGAACCACAGGACATACCGGTCATACTGGAATGACCGGAACCACCGGACATACGGGACATAGCGGACATACAGGAACAACTGGAACAACAGGAACCACCGGAACGACTGGAACGACGGGACACACGGGTCCTACTGGGTACACCGGAGCAACCGGAAATACGGGGCGAACCGGAACATCGGGAACCACCGGAACTACCGGTCATACTGGAACTACAGGTCGAACGGGTCAAACTGGACGAACAGGTATGACAGGTTATACTGGCGAAACGGGTTATACCGGCGAAACGGGTGAAACGGGCATGACAGGTATGACCGGCCACACAGGTATGACAGGCCATACTGGCCACACGGGTGAAACAGGAGCAACTGGCCATACTGGCCACACAGGACATACAGGTGATACAGGTCATACTGGCCACACAGGTATGACTGGCCATACTGGAGATACTGGCCACACGGGACATACCGGAATAACCGGAACAACTGGTCATACGGGTATGACTGGACATACTGGAGATACAGGCCACACAGGCCACACAGGTATAACAGGTTATACGGGTTATACTGGTCAAACTGGCCACACGGGTCATACGGGTCATACTGGTGATACGGGCCATACGGGCCATACGGGTCATACCGGTGATACGGGACATACAGGTATGACGGGCCACACGGGGCATACGGGGGATACTGGTCATACTGGCCACACGGGACATACCGGTATGACGGGCCACACGGGCCACACGGGCGATACAGGTCATACAGGTCATACCGGGGAAACGGGCGCTACGGGCCACACCGGAATGACGGGCCACACTGGAATGACGGGCCACACCGGAATGACTGGATACACTGGGTATACTGGGGAAACGGGCGCTACGGGCCACACCGGAATGACGGGTCATACCGGTATAACGGGAACGACAGGTCATACTGGACATACGGGTCATACCGGTATGACAGGAACAACGGGGACAACCGGAACTACTGGAACTACGGGCGCAACGGGAGATACTGGACATACAGGCCAAACGGGAATGACGGGACACACCGGAACGACGGGCCATACAGGTATGACGGGACACACCGGAATGACTGGCCAAACGGGAATGACGGGACACACCGGAATGACTGGTCATACAGGTGATACTGGCCACACTGGCCACACGGGTACTACTGGCCACACCGGAATGACGGGCGAAACGGGCCACACGGGTATGACGGGCCATACAGGTATGACAGGTACAACTGGCCACACTGGCCACACAGGCCAAACGGGAATGACAGGCCATACAGGTATGACTGGGATGACGGGCGAAACGGGCCACACAGGTATGACGGGTGCTACAGGTATGACGGGTGCTACAGGTATGACAGGTACTACAGGTATGACAGGTGCTACCGGTAGTACGGGCCACACCGGAATGACAGGCGAAACCGGAACAACGGGTGCTACCGGTATGACGGGGCATACAGGAATGACTGGTGCTACTGGACAAACGGGAATGACAGGAGCAACGGGCCACACCGGAATGACAGGCGAAACGGGAACCACCGGAACAACCGGCGCAACGGGCCACACTGGAATGACAGGCGAAACGGGGATGACGGGTGCTACCGGGATGACTGGTCATACAGGTATGACGGGTGCTACTGGCCAAACCGGAATGACAGGCGAAACGGGAATGACGGGTGCTACTGGCCAAACCGGAATGACGGGTGCTACCGGCCAAACTGGAATGACAGGCGAAACAGGTACAACTGGTCATACAGGAATGACAGGTGCTACCGGGATGACTGGTCAAACGGGGATGACAGGCGCAACCGGAATGACGGGAGCAACCGGTATGACAGGCGCAACCGGAATGACGGGCGCAACCGGAACAACAGGTGCAACCGGAACAACCGGCGCGACCGGAATGACAGGCGAAACTGGAACAACAGGCGCAACTGGAACAACAGGTGCTACCGGTATGACAGGTGCTACCGGTATGACAGGAGAAACCGGAATGACAGGCGCAACCGGAATGACGGGTGCTACCGGCCAAACCGGAATGACAGGTGCTACCGGCCAAACTGGAATGACAGGTGCTACAGGTATGACAGGAGCCACAGGAACCACGGGGGCGACAGGGCAAACAGGTCCAACTGGCGAAACAGGACATACAGGTGTATCGGGTATAACAGGTCCTACCGGTCCTACGGGTGTAGCGGGAACCAGCGGATATACAGGTGAAACGGGTTTTACGGGTCCAACAGGTCCGACAGGTAGAGACGGAACTACCGGTAATACAGGTGAAACAGGTTCAACGGGAGGAACAGGTTATACAGGTATAACAGGCAAAACCGGAACCACCGGAACCACCGGCGCTACCGGCCAAACAGGCATGACGGGTGCTACGGGTAGGACGGGTATAACTGGCGCAACAGGTCTTACAGGTATGACTGGCGCTACAGGTATGACCGGTATGACTGGTGCCACGGGAACAACCGGTATGACGGGCACAACCGGTATGACGGGCGCTACGGGTATGACAGGCACAACCGGTATGACAGGTTTAACCGGAACCACAGGTAGCACGGGTTTAACCGGAACCACAGGTAGCACAGGAACAACGGGTAGTACAGGAACCACAGGAACAACCGGACCTACCGCAAGCACAGGTAGTACGGGAACAACGGGTAGTACAGGTAGTACGGGTATAACAGGATACACGGGAGCCACCGGAACGACAGGTTATACAGGGTACACAGGAGCCACCGGAATGACAGGAGCTACTGGAATGACGGGAGCTACCGGAATGACAGGAGCAACAGGTTTAACAGGAAGCACTGGTTATACTGGTCCGACAGGTTCAACAGGTTTAACAGGTATAACTGGATACACAGGTTCAACGGGTTCAACAGGTTCAACCGGGTCGACTGGTTCTACTGGGTTCAAGGGAGATACAGGTTCAACTGGCGCAGTGGGTTATCAGGGAGATACCGGAAATACAGGATATACGGGTTCGACCGGAAGCACAGGATATACTGGCTCGTCTGGCAGCACAGGCTCTACTGGTTTTACCGGAAGCACAGGTTCCACAGGAAGCACTGGCTGGACAGGTTATACGGGTTCTACGGGAAGCACTGGCTGGACAGGTTATACGGGTTCGACAGGAAGCACAGGTTATACAGGTTCTACCGGAAGCACAGGTTATACGGGTAGTACTGGTGAAACGGGTTCGACGGGTTCCACAGGAAGCACGGGGTGGACAGGTTCAACGGGAAGTACGGGCTACACTGGTAGTACTGGTGAAACAGGTTCAACGGGTTCAACCGGAAGCACGGGATATACCGGTTCGTCGGGAAGCACAGGTTGGACTGGATATACAGGTATAACTGGTTATACCGGAAGTACGGGATGGACGGGCTATACCGGAAGCACGGGTTCCACGGGATATACTGGAAGTACAGGTTCGAGTGGAAGCACAGGAAGTACAGGAACCACCGGAACATCGGGCGCCACAGGGAATACAGGAATGACTGGACCAAGCGGATTAACGGGTATGACGGGAACTACCGGAACCACTGGAACCACCGGAACCACCGGAACTACAGGTCCTACTGCCAGCACCGGAAGCACCGGAACCACGGGAACATCTGGACCCACAGGTAGTACAGGTATAACAGGTTCCACCGGTAGTACGGGTTTCAGTGGCTCGACTGGCCAGACAGGTAATACAGGTCCCACCGCCAGCACAGGTAGAACTGGACCAACCGGTATGACAGGTTTGACGGGTCCCACCGCTAGCACGGGTAGCACAGGCTCGACCGGAAGCACGGGTCCCACTGGTCTGACGGGTTGGACAGGAATAACGGGTCCTACAGGTCTGACGGGTTGGACAGGAACAACGGGCGCAACGGGTCCGCAGGGAAGCACGGGCAGTACAGGTCCCACCGCAGGAACAGGTCCCACTGCCAGTACAGGTCCCACCGCCAGTACAGGTCCCACTGCCAGTACAGGTCCCACCGCCAGTACAGGTCCCACAGGAACAACGGGCGCAACAGGTATGACGGGCGCAACCGGCCCCACAGGGTTAACAGGATATACAGGCGCAACAGGATTAACAGGAGCTACTGCAACCACAGGCGCAACAGGTATGACAGGAACCACAGGAACAACAGGAACAACAGGTACAACAGGTCCGCAAGGTTCCACAGGAACAACAGGTTTAACCGGCGCGACAGGAAGTACTGGATTAACTGGAGCAACCGGAACAACAGGATTAACGGGTCCAACCGGAACAACCGGTCCAACGGGTCGCACAGGAACATCCGGCGCAACTGGACCAACAGGTTCAACAGGTATGTCGGGTCCTACTGGTCAAACGGGAACAACTGGTCTTACTGGCCATACAGGTACAACAGGCTTAACTGGTCCCAGTGGTCCAACCGCTCAAACGGGTCCTACCGGAATGACAGGTATAACAGGCGCAACCGCATCCACGGGTCCGACTGGATTAACGGGTCCTACCGGTCTTACAGGGGCTACTGGTCTTACAGGAAGCACAGGCGCAACAGGAACAACAGGGTTGTCAGGTCCTACCGGCCAAACAGGTTTAACTGGCGCAACCGGAACCACCGGAACCACAGGTCAAACAGGTCAAACAGGTCCCAAGGGAGAAACCGGAACCACCGGCGCAACAGGTAGTACTGGCGCTACGGGTTTTACGGGCTATACCGGAATGACTGGTCTAACAGGGGGGACAGGTCTAACGGGCCCCACTGGCAGAACAGGAACTACAGGAACCACGGGTATGACAGGCATGACGGGTCCTACCGCTTCTACTGGTTATAC
>Ga0078894_10000773_pt1 | contig 22746 bp, 17 predicted proteins | sample LauGreSu1BDMLBSD_2_FD_67506 | JGI IMG/M metagenome (GOLD analysis project Ga0078894, IMG submission 67506) | Freshwater lake microbial communities from Lake Michigan, USA - Su13.BD.MLB.SD (version 4) (version 4) | ecosystem: Environmental > Aquatic > Freshwater > Lake | place: Lake Michigan... | reverse complement strand
CCACCAAGCACATAGGACGGTCGCACCACCAGCGGATAACCGATCTCGGCAGCAGCGGACAGCGCCTTGGCTTCGCTTCGCGCCGTGCGGTTGGGCGGCTGCTTCAACTTCAACTTGTGCAGCAGCTTCTGGAAACGCTCGCGATCCTCGGCAATATCGATGGAATCCGGTGAGGTGCCGATGATGGGCACGCCATTGGCCTCAAGGTCGCGCGCCAGTTTCAGCGGCGTCTGCCCGCCGAACTGCACGATCACGCCCACGGGTTTTTCCAGGGCGACGATTTCCAGCACATCTTCCAGCGTCAACGGCTCGAAATACAGCCGGTCGGAAGTGTCATAGTCGGTCGAAACGGTTTCAGGATTGCAGTTGACCATGATGGTCTCGAAACCGTCTTCACGCAGCGCCAGCGCAGCATGCACGCAGCAGTAATCGAACTCGATGCCCTGGCCAATGCGGTTGGGACCGCCGCCGAGCACCATAATTTTCTTGCGGTCGGTGGGCTGCGCTTCGCAGTCCTCTTCATACGTCGAATACATGTACGCCGTGCTGGTCGAGAACTCGGCCGCGCAGGTATCCACGCGTTTATAGACCGGACGCACACCCAGCGCATGGCGATGGGCGCGAAATTCATCCTGTTCCACCAGTAGCAGTTTTGCGAGCCGGCGGTCGGAAAAACCGGCACGCTTCAGCTTGCGCATGTCAGCCGCGTCAATGTCTCCCAGCTTGCGGCCGACCAGCATCTTTTCCTGGCGGACAATATCCTCGATCTGCGCGAGGAACCAGGGGTCGATATGCGAAAACCCGTGAATTTCATCCAGCGTCATGCCGCAGCGGAAGGCATCCGCAACGTAGAAAATGCGTTCCGGACCGGGATCGCCCAGTTCGTTTTCAATCGCGTCAATGTCAGTGGTCTTCTCATCGAAGCCGTCGACACCGGTCTCCAGACCGCGCAGCGCTTTCTGCATCGACTCCTGAATGGTGCGGCCCATGGCCATCACCTCGCCCACCGATTTCATCTGCGTGGTCAGGCGGTCGTCGGCCTGCGGGAATTTCTCGAAGGCAAATCGCGGAATCTTGGTAACCACATAGTCAATGCTCGGCTCGAAGGATGCCGGCGTAGCGCCGCCGGTAATCTCATTGCGCAGCTCGTCCAGCGTGTAACCAATGGCCAGTTTGGCGGCCACCTTGGCGATCGGGAAACCGGTCGCCTTCGAAGCCAGCGCCGAAGAACGCGACACGCGCGGGTTCATCTCGATGATGACCATACGCCCGTCTTTCGGATTGATGCCGAACTGGACGTTGGAACCGCCGGTCTCAACACCGATCTCGCGCAAACAGGCGATCGAGGCATTACGCAGGATCTGGTATTCCTTGTCCGTCAGCGTCTGCGCCGGCGCGACCGTGATCGAGTCGCCGGTATGCACACCCATCGGATCAAAGTTTTCGATCGAGCAGATGATGATGCAGTTGTCGTTGCGGTCACGAACAACTTCCATCTCGTATTCTTTCCAGCCGATGACCGATTCCTCGATCAATACTTCCTTGGTCGGGCTGGCGTCGAGGCCGCGCTCGACGATGGCAACAAACTCTTCGCGGTTGTAGGCGATGCCGCCACCGGTGCCGCCGAGCGTAAAGGACGGGCGGATGATCGTCGGATACCCGACCATCGCCTGCACCTGCAACGCCTCTTCCATGCTGTGCGCGAGCGCCGAACGCGGGCTGTCGAGCCCGATCTTCGCCATCGCCTTCTTGAATTTTTCGCGGTCCTCGGCCTTGTCGATCGCTTCTTTTGAAGCGCCGATCATTTCCACGCCGTACTTTTCCAGCACGCCATGTTTTGCCAGGTCCAGCGCGCAGTTCAGCGCGGTCTGTCCGCCCATGGTCGGCAGCAGCGCATCCGGCCGCTCGACCGCGATGATCTTTTCCACCACCTGCCAGGTCACCGGTTCAATGTACGTCGCATCCGCCATGCCCGGGTCGGTCATGATCGTCGCCGGATTGGAGTTGACCAGAATGACGCGATAACCCTCTTCGCGCAACGCCTTGCAAGCCTGTGCGCCGGAATAGTCGAACTCGCAGGCCTGACCGATGATGATCGGGCCGGCGCCGATGATGAGAACCGATTTGATGTCTGTACGTTTGGGCATATTTACGTCCGCGCCAGGCGCTGCTCCATCGACTTCACGAAGCGGTCGAACAGGTAATCGACGTCATGCGGTCCGGGACTCGCTTCCGGATGCCCCTGGAAACAGAACGCCGGTTTGTCGGTCAGGGTAAAGCCCTGGAGGCTGCCGTCGAACAGCGAAACATGCGTAACCCGCGCATTGGCGGGCAACGTCGCAGCATCCACGGCAAAGCCGTGGTTCTGACTGGTGATCATCACCCGCTTCGAATCGAGATCCTGTACCGGATGATTCGCGCCGTGATGACCGAATTTCATTTTCAGCGTCTTCGCGCCACAGGCCAGCGCGAGCAGCTGGTGGCCCAGACAAATGCCGAACAAAGGGATACCCGCAGCGAGGATTTCGCGAATGGCACGGACCGCGTAATCGCAGGGCTCGGGATCCCCGGGGCCGTTCGACAGGAACACGCCATCCGGCTTGAGTTTCATTACATCCGCAGCAGGAGTCTGTGCGGGCACCACGGTCAGCTTGCAACCCCGCGAAGCCAGCATGCGCAGGATGTTGCGTTTGACGCCGAAATCATAGGCAACGACATGGAAACGCGCATCGCCGCGCTTCCCATAACCACTGCCCAGCGTCCATTCGGTTTCGTCAGTCTCATAAGACTTGGCACAGGAAACAACTTTGGCCAGATCCATGCCGACCAGACCGGGGAATTCACGGGCCGCCTTGAGTGCCGCCTGCTCATCAATCCTGCCCGCCATGATGCAGCCGTCCTGGGCACCCTTGTCGCGCAGCAGGCGCGTCAGCTTGCGGGTGTCGATGTCGGCGATGGCAATGATGTTTTCCCGCTTCAGGTAATCGCTGAGATTCCAGTTTTCGCGGAAATTGGAAGACCGCAGCGGCAGGTCACGGATGACCAGGCCGGCGGCCTGGACTTTTTCGGACTCGACGTCTTCGGTGTTGGCCCCGGTGTTACCGATATGGGGATAGGTCAGGGTCACGATCTGCCGGCAATACGACGGATCTGTAAGGATTTCCTGGTAACCGGTCAGCGCGGTGTTAAACACCACTTCGCCGGCCACGATACCCTCGGCGCCGATCGCGGAGCCTCGAAATACCGTGCCATCCTTGAGTACGAGAATGGCGGGCGTGCGCGATGACACAACAAGCTCCTGATTTTATTGGGTTTGATACGACAAGCGGGAGGGGTTTGGGCCCGTCCCGCTGTTCTTGAAGTCAGCATTATACGCGAGGGAGCAAGACCCGACAAACCGTACCGCGCAGCTTGCTGAAAAATCAGCGGCTTAGCGTCAAACCATGGCCGCCGGACCGGCTATTTCAGGCCCAGCACGTCCCACATGTCATAAAGACCCGCCGGCTTGCCCATCAGGAATTGCGCCGCACGCAGGGAGCCTTGGGCATAAGTGGTGCGGCTGCTGGAGCGGTGGGTGATCTCGACACGTTCGCCGGTACCGGCAAACAACACCGTGTGATCGCCGACGATGTCGCCGCCGCGGATGGTTGCAAAGCCGATACTGCCGGGCTTGCGTTCGCCGGTATGGCCTTCGCGCGCATAAACGGCGCAATCGGCGAGCTTTTTGCCCATGGCGCCGGCCACCACTTCCCCCATTTTCAGGGCAGTACCCGACGGCGCATCGACTTTATGCTTGTGGTGGGCCTCGATGATCTCGATATCGTGGTCGGAACCCATGGCCTGCGCCGCCAGTTCGAGCAGCTTCAGGGTAACGTTGACGCCCACGCTCATATTCGGCGCAAAAACAATACCAATCTCGCGTGCGGCGTCGGCGATGGCTTTTTTGCCAGCCTCATCGAAACCGGTAGTACCGATCACCATGCGCACCTTGAGCCGGCGGCAGATCGCAAGATGCTGCAGAGTGCCTTCAGGACGGGTGAAATCGATCAGCACATCACTACCGGCCAGCGCCTGCTCGGGCTTGTCGCTGATCAGCACACCGCACGGCGCCCCCACCATCTCACCGGCATCTCGCCCGACCTGCGGGCTGCCCGCGACTTCCAGCGCTGCAGCAAGCGCCGCATTGCCATCCTGAGCAACAGCCTCCAGCAGCATGCGTCCCATGCGTCCGCCGCTGCCGGCGATTGCAATCCTTGTCACTTTACCGGTATTGGTCATTTTGGCTCCACGGCCGAAGGTGCAGATGCGGGTCTTCCCGCAGCAGGCGCTGCTGCGGGCTTTGTCGGCGCACCCGCAGCCACATCACCCTCAATGTGCAGCAGTTCATCACCGCGAAAAATAACAGTCACCACCCGCTGCTCGGTGAGTTCCCCGGCCTTATGCATCATGTAAAAATAATCCCAGCGATCATTACGGAACGGATCAACGATCAACGGCGTGCCCAGCGCAAAGCGGACCTGGCTGCGTGACATTCCGGGTTTGAGCTTGGCCAGCATGTCCTGGGTGATGAAATTGCCCTGCTGGACATCAATCTTGTAGGGCTTGAGCGGAAGCATCGGCATACTGCTGCAGCCAACCAGCAGCAGGGACATGATTGTGATCAGAATTTTCATTGGATATCGGGTTGCAATCGGGCCGTCAGGGACGCGCGTTTGTCAGCAATTTGTCAGCGGACTTTGCTGATATCATATCTGAGAACCAGCTCGCATGAGCGCCCATTCCCCACAGGACGAGCGATGAGTTCCCCGGAGCACCTGAAAACCATCGGCCTCAAGGCCACCTTGCCTCGACTGCGTATCCTCGAACTGTTCGAGAAGAGCGACGTGCGCCACCTCGCTGCAGAGGACGTCTACAAAAAACTGGTCGAGGAAGGCACTGACTCCGGACTCGCCACGGTTTACCGCGTACTCACGCAATTCGAGCAGGCAGGCCTGCTCGTGCGTCACCATTTTGAATCAGGCAAAGCGGTTTACGAGCTCAACCGGGGCAGCCACCACGACCATCTGGTCTGTGTGCAATGCGGCCACGTCGAAGAGTTCTATGACGCCGAAATCGAAAAGCGTCAGGAAAAAGTGGCGAACGACCGCGGATTCCGCATCAGCGACCACTCGCTGCACATCTACGCCGACTGCATACGCGCCAATTGCCCGCGCAAAAGCTCGACCTGAATCACATCAACCTCCGCGCACGCCGCGCTGAAGCGTGCGCGATTTCCGGCAAGCCTGCGGACTTCTTCCTCCGACGCAGCTACACCCGAAAATGATGCCCGAAGCCGACTCGTCCTGGTACCGCCTGGGCATTGCTCTCGGCATCGGCCTGCTAATCGGCATCGAACGGGAGCGTCGCAAGGGAAGCGGCCCGGTCAGGGCCGAGGCGGGAATGCGGACGTTCTCGGTCGCCGCACTGCTCGGCGCGGTCACCATGCTGCTGGGCAGCGAATTGCTGCTATCAGTTGCCATCGGTGGCGTTGCCTTGCTGGCAGCCATCGGTTATCGCCGGGGAATCAAGGAAGACCCCGGCATGACCACCGAAATCACCCTGATCCTGACTCTGCTGCTTGGAGCACTCGCCATGCAGGAGCCACCGCTGGCTGCGGCGCTTGGTGCCGGCGTCGCTATCCTTCTTGCGGCACGCAGCCGGATGCATCACTTCGCCAAAGCGGTGTTGACCGAACGCGAATTCAACGACGCCCTGATGCTGGCCGCGGCGACACTGGTCGTGCTGCCGCTGATCCCGGATCGCCACATAGGCCCTTTTGATGCGATCAATCTGCACTCGACCTGGACCATTGTCGTACTGATGCTCGGCATCGGCGCCGCCGGACATATCGCATTACGCGTCATCGGCCCGCGATTCGGTCTGGCCATTGCCGGATTTGCAGCTGGCTTTGTCTCCAGCGCCGCCACCATCGGCAGCATGGGCACCAAGGCGCGCAGCAACCCGGAACTTCTACGTTCGGCGGCTTCCGGCGCCGTACTGTCGACCATTGCTACCATCGTACAGATGGCCATCGTTCTGGCGGCCACCAGCATGGACACGCTGCAGGCGATGGCGCTGCCACTGGCCTGCGCCGGCGCCACATCCATGGCGTACGGCGCACTCTTCATGTTTCTAAACGCGGCTGCACCTGGCAACACTCAAAACGATACCGGTCGTGCCTTCAGCTTCAGCACTGCACTGTTGTTTGCACTGACGATCACTGTCGTCGTATTTGCCTCAGCCGCCATCGTGGACTGGCTGGGAGCCACAGGCCTGCTGCCGGCCGCGGCAATCACCGGATTTGCCGACACCCACTCGACGGCGATTTCCGTGGCATCCCTCGTAACCTCCGGAAAAATCACCGTTGCCGAAAGCACCTTGCCGATACTGCTCGGATTGACGACCAACACAATCACCAAAGTGATCATTGCCGCCATCAACGGCGGACAACGCTATGCGATGCAGGTAATCCCCGGCCTGCTGTTGACTATTGGTGCGGCGTGGCTGGGCTGGATGCTGCCGCAATAAGTGACAGCAGGTATTTGTTCTATTTGATTTTTTTACCGAGCATCTCGGTGGCGTGTTTGCGTGTGGTGTCGGTAATCTTGACGCCACCCAGCATGCGGGCGATTTCTTCAACGCGACCCGATACATCCAGCTCGGTCACTGTAGACGAAACTTTCCCACGCGCAGTGACTTTGCTGACCCGCCACTGGCGCTCCGCCGTTGCGGCAACCTGCGGCAGATGCGTGATGCACATGACCTGATGTCGCGCACCGAGATCACGCAGCATGCGACCAACAATTTCGGCAACACGGCCGCCAATACCGACATCCACCTCGTCGAATATCAGCGTCGGCACCCGGGCAACGCGGCTCAGAACGGTCTGGATAGCCAGCGACAGTCGTGACAACTCGCCACCGGAGGCCGTTTTAGCAATCGGTTGCGGCGTCATGCTCTGGTGCGGCGCGACGCGAAATTCAATCTGCTCAAGACCATGAGCCGCCGGGTTTTCCAGGGGCTCCATTGAGACTTCAAAGACGCCGCCCTGCATTGCCAGATCCTGCATGCCGGCAGTCACAGCCTCAGACAGCTTTTTCGCCGCCTTCCTGCGACCCGCAGTCAGTTTTTTGGCCATCTCCCGATATACCGCCTCGGCTTCGTCTTCTCGCCGGCGCAGGGTTTCCGGATCGCCGCCTGCACCAAGCTCGGCAAGGCGCTCGCGGGTATGCTCCGCCAGTTCCGGCAGCGCATCCGGATCGACGCGGTATTTGCGTGCCGCCGTATGCAGGGCATCAAGACGCTGCTCGACTTCGCGCAAACGCTGCGGATCGAGGTCGGTGCGTTCGCTGTAATGGCGCAGCGCATTGGCACCCTCCTGCAACTGGATCTGCGCGGGCACCAGTGCATCAAGGATTTCCTTCAGCCGCTCATCGTGCTGCAGCAGCGGCTGCAGCCGCGCCAGCACCGCATTCAACTGATCGAGCGCCGCACCTTCACCTTCGGACAGCATTTCCACCCCGGCCTGCGCCGCTTCAATCAGACTGGCGGCATGCGCCAATCTCGCATGTTCAGCACCAACTGCAGCCCACTCGCCGGGCATCAGCTTCAACGCATCGAGTTCCTGAGACTGCCATTCCAGGCGCTCGCGTTCGGCGTTGATCGCCGCCGCATTCCCCTCGAAAGCCAACCGTTCCTCACGACGCCGCTGCCAGGTCCGCCAGGCTTCGGCGACCAGCTCCACCTGTGCCTCCAGACCACCATAGGCATCGGTAAGGGCGCGCTGGGTGGCCGGACGGCTAAGCGACTGGTGCTGGTGCTGACCGTGTATGTCGACCAGAAAATTGCCGGCCTCACGCAATTGCGCGGCCGTTGCAGCATGTCCGTTGATGAAGCCGCGCGAACGGCCGGAGGTTTCGACTACCCGGCGCAGAAGACAGACACCTTCGTCGCCGGACAAATCGCTGTCACTGAGCCAATCCGCCAGCGCACGATGGCCGTCCACATCGAATTCGGCAGTAATATCGGCGCGGGCCGCGCCCTGACGGATCGCAATCGGATCCGCGCGTTCGCCCAGCGCAAGAGCGAGCGCATCAATCAATATGGATTTGCCGGCGCCGGTCTCGCCGGTGAGCACCGTGAAACCGGTACCGAATTCGAGCTCCAGACGCTCGACAATGACAAAATCGGTGATGGTCAGACGACGCAGCATGGATGGGTACGAAGCCGCAGCGGTCAGTCTCGGTTCCAGTGCAGCTTCTCACGCAACATCGCGTAATAGCTGTGGCCGACGGGGTGCAGCAGCTTGATCTGGTGCGGGTAACGGCGCACGACGACGCGGTCGCCTTCGCGCAGATCAAAATGCGAATGACTGTCGAAATGCGCGCGCGGATCGTCGGCACTGCGCACGACGATTTCGACAACGCTGTTGGCGCTGATCACGATCGGCCGGTTGGACAGGGTATGCGGCGATACCGGCACCAGCGTCATCACGGAAAGCGAAGGGTGCACGATCGGTCCGCCGGAAGACAGGGCGTAAGCCGTCGAACCGGTCGGCGTCGCCACAATCAGTCCGTCGGAACGCTGGTTATAGATGAACTGGCCGTCGATACGCACCTCAATGTCGACCAGACCGCCCTTGAATCCCTTGGCCACTACGACATCATTGAAGGCCAGCACTTCAAACACGCGCTCCTGACCGCCATTATTGCCGCTCCAGACTTCGGATTCGAACAGCATGCGCTCTTCAGTCACGAACTGGCCATCAAGAATCGCCGTGATCGTCTCGAACATCGTGTCGAGCGAAATGTCCGTCAGAAATCCCAGCCGCCCCTGATTGATACCGACCAGCGCGACATCATAGGGCGCGAAGGTACGCGCGATATTGAGCATCGTGCCGTCGCCGCCGATGACGATCGCCAGATCGGCCTCACGACCCAGATCCTCCAGCAGCAGCACTTCATACGGACAGTTCTGGATATGCGCCGCCGTCAGCCGGTCGAGCAGCACCTTGACGCCGCGGGTTTCCAGAAAGCGTGCGAGACGCATTACCGGCTCGGCAACTTCCGGAGTCTTGTATTTGCCGATCAGCGCGACAGTGGGGAATGCAACAGGCATGGCCGCATTAAACCACAATTCCCGCGCAGCCGGCAGCGCGCAAATTCAATTAAAACAATGCATTGGCGCTCGCCCCCAATGAGTGCTGGCCGACTGTACTTTTTGTGTAAAATGATTTTATGGCTCAAGAATTCCATGCACTGAATGAACGTGCGCAACTGCTGCTGAAAACCCTGGTGGAACGTTACATCGCCGACGGCCAGCCCGTCGGCTCTCGTGCGCTCTCCAAATACTCCGGCCTCGACCTGTCACCGGCAAGCATCCGCAATGTGATGGCCGATCTCGAGGACATGGGATTCATCGCCAGCCCGCATACTTCCGCCGGTCGCATCCCGACGCCGCGCGGCTACCGCTTTTTTGTCGATACCCTGCTCACCGTCAAACCGCTGGACCGCATCGAGATCAACCAGCTTGAAGGCCAGCTGCAGATCAACAACACGCAGAAACTGGTGGCCTCGGCCTCGCATCTGCTGTCCGACCTGACCCGCTTTGCCGGCGTTGTCGTCACACCCCGCCGCAGCAGCGGCTTCCGCCATATTGAATTTCTCAAGCTCGCGGAAAAACGCATCCTGCTGATCCTGGTCACTGCCGAAGGCGACGTACAGAACCGCATCATCCAGACCGACAAGACCTACACGCCCTCGGAACTGGTGGAAGCCGCGAATATCCTTAATCAGAATTACGCCGGATGCAGCTTCGACGAAATCCGCCGCCGCGTGCATGCCGAACTGAAACAGGTTCAGGAGCATATGTCGCAGCTGATGGCCGCAGCCCTCGCCGCCGGCGATCAGGCCGTCAGCGAATCCGCCGAGGACGTGGTGATCTCGGGCGAGGTCAACCTGCTCGGCATCGACGACCTGTCATCAAACATGACCAAGCTGCGCGATCTGTTCAACCTGTTCGAACACCGCTCCACGCTGCTGCAACTCCTTGACCACTCCAGCCGCGCTCAGGGCGTACAGATTTTCATCGGCGGTGAGGCCGGCCTGCAACCACTGGATGAATGCAGCGTCGTCACCGCGCCCTACGAGGTCGACGGCAAGATTGTCGGCACCGTCGGCGTCATCGGCCCGACGCGGATGGCCTACGAACGGGTGATTCCCATTGTCGACATCACCGCAAAATTGCTCAGCAGCGCACTGACCCAGCGCTGAGCGGCCCGCACGGCCCGTTTAATTTTCTCCTTTCCGTTTTCACTGAATCGCAAAGCCATCATCATGGGTTTCCCCAAAGAACCGCCCTACGCGCACGGCAGCACCCCGAAGATCGGCGTGCTGATCATCAACCTCGGCTCGCCGGAAGCGGCCACCCCCGCAGCAGTTCGCACCTATCTTCGCGAATTCCTGTCGGACCCCTACGTCGTCGAAATTCCGCGTCCGGTGTGGTGGCTGATCCTCAACCTGTTCATCCTGACCACACGCCCCAAGGCTTCAGCAGAACGTTATGCGCAAGTTTGGACCAGGGACGGCTCGCCGCTGAGGGTGCACACCGAACGCCAGGCCACGATGCTGCGCGGCTATCTCGGCGAACGCCTGAAGCAGCCGCACGTCGTTGAATACGCGATGCGCTACGGCAACCCTTCGATCCGCTCGAAACTGGAATCACTTAAAGACCAGGGCTGCGACCGCATCCTGCTGCTACCACTGTATCCACAGTATTCGGCGAGCACCACCGCCACCGTATTCCAGGAAGCCTTTGCCGCCATCGGCAAGATGCGTAACCAGCCGGCACTGCGTACCGTCAAACATTTCCACGACGACGAGGCTTACATCAAGGCCTCGGCCCAGTCGATCCAGGACTACTGGTTCAAACACGGCCGCGGCGATCATCTGGTACTGAGTTTTCACGGCGTGCCGCGACGCACGCTGGACCTCGGCGACCCCTACCACTGCGAATGCCTGAAAACCGGCCGCCTGATCGCCGAACAGATCGGCCTCAAGCCCGAATCTTATTCCGTCACCTTCCAGTCCCGCTTCGGCCGTGCAGAATGGCTGAAGCCCTACACCACGGAAGTGATCAAAGGCCTGGCCAAAAAGAAAGTCGGTCGCGTTGATGTGGCCTGCCCGGGCTTTGTCAGCGACTGCCTGGAAACGCTGGAAGAAATCGCCATTGAAGCCAAAGGCGACTTCCTCACCAACGGCGGCAAGGAACTCCACTACATCCCCTGCCTCAACGAACGTGACGACTGGCTACACGCGCTGACCGACATCACGCTGAAGAACCTGCAGGGCTGGAACAACAGCACAACACCGGAAAGCCTGAAAGCCGCCAAAGACCGCGCCCTCCAGCTCGGCGCCAAGTCATAAGCTCCGCACCATGGCCTTTTTGTGATCGGCCGGGTCAACTCCGGCCAACCTAATAAAAATAACAATAAAAACAGATACTTATAAATATTCCGCTATGCCCTTGAAATCATCAAGGTCAGCCCAACATGGTGTGAGATTACTTATAACCACACTGCAAAAACACCATGACGCAGGAATCGCAGGACCAGAAACCCGAAAACGCCGCCGGCCCCGATGCCGCAGCCTCTGCCGCAAAACCGGGGCCGGAAATCATGCCCTCGACCGAGGAGCTGCTACGCAAGGCTGAACTCGACGCCCAGGAGCACCACGATGCCTGGCTGCGCGCCAAGGCCGAGACCGAAAACATCCGCAAGCGCGCGGTCAGCGATGTCGCCAACGCGCACAAATACGCGGTTGAGAATTTCGCGGCCGAGTTGCTCGCGGTCAGGGACAGCCTTGAGGCCGCACTCGCGGTAGAAACCGCCACTGTAGAAACCCTTAAAAGCGGTGCCGAGTTAACGCTGAAGCAGCTCTCCTCCGCCTTCGACAAACACAAGGTGATTGAGGTCAATCCCGTCGGCGAAAAATTCGATCCGCACCGCCACCAGGCAATCAGCATGGTGCCGTCGGACGCCGCACCGAACACCGTGATCAGCGTGCTGCAGAAGGGTTATGTGCTGCACGACCGGATCATCCGTCCGGCGATGGTCGTCGTCGCAAAAGCCCCGGACGCTTGAAAACCACGGTAACGACCCCAGATTATTAACAAGACAGCCGGCATAGTGATCGGTCAATTATTCAGCCACATCAATAATTTACCGACCACCCGGCGCAACACAATTTACAGCTAAGAGGTAACAGACATGGGCAAAATCATTGGTATCGACCTGGGCACCACCAACTCCTGCGTGGCGGTGATGGAAAACGGCCAGCCGAAGGTCATCGAAAACTCCGAAGGCGCGCGCACCACGCCGTCGATCGTCGCCTATATGGAAGACGGCGAGATCCTCACCGGTGCGCCGGGCAAACGTCAGGCAGTGACCAACCCGAAAAACACCCTCTACGCCGTCAAGCGCCTGATCGGCCGCCGCTTCGAAGAAAAGGAAGTGCAGAAGGACATCGACCTGATGCCCTACAAGATCGTCAAGGCCGACAACGGCGACGCCTGGGTGGAAGTGCGCGGCAAAAAAATCGCCTCTCAGGAAGTCTCTGCGCAGGTGCTGATCAAGATGAAAAAAACCGCCGAGGACTACCTCGGTGAAGAAGTTACCGAAGCCGTGATTACGGTGCCGGCGTATTTCAATGACTCGCAGCGCCAGGCGACCAAGGACGCCGGTCGCATCGCGGGTCTCGACGTCAAGCGCATCATCAACGAGCCGACCGCGGCTGCGCTGGCCTTCGGCATGGACAAGAAAAAAGGCGACCGCAAGGTTGCGGTGTATGACCTCGGCGGCGGCACCTTCGACGTGTCGATCATCGAAATCGCAGAAATCGAAGGCGAGCACCAGTTTGAAGTGCTGTCGACCAACGGCGACACCTTCCTCGGCGGCGAAGACTTCGACCAGCGCCTTATGGATTTCCTCTGCGACGAGTTCAAGAAGGAATCCGGCGTTGACCTGAAAAAGGACATGCTCGCGCTGCAGCGCCTGAAAGACGCCGCGGAAAAAGCCAAGATCGAACTGTCATCCTCACAGCAGACCGAGATCAACCTGCCGTACATCACGGCGGATGCCTCCGGCCCGAAACACCTGGCGATCAAAATCACCCGCGCCAAGTTCGAATCGCTTGTCGAGGAACTGATCGCACGCACCATCAAACCCTGCGAAATCGCGGTCAAGGATGCCGGCGTCAAACTCTCCGACATCGAAGACGTGATTCTCGTCGGCGGCCAGACGCGCATGCCGAAAGTGCAGGAAGCGGTAAAGAACTTCTTCGGCAAGGAACCGCGCAAGGACGTCAACCCTGATGAAGCCGTTGCCGTCGGTGCGGCCATCCAGGCCGGCGTTCTCAAGGGCGACGTCAAGGACGTGCTGCTGCTCGACGTAACCCCGCTATCGCTGGGCATCGAGACCCTGGGCAGCGTGATGACCAAGCTGATCCAGAAAAACACCACAATCCCGACCAAAGCTTCGCAGGTATTCTCGACTGCCGAAGACAACCAGAATGCGGTGACGATCCACGTGCTGCAGGGTGAGCGCGAAATGGCGAAAGCCAACAAGTCGCTCGGCCAGTTCAACCTGACCGACATCCCGCCGTCGCCGCGCGGCATGCCGCAGATCGAAGTCACTTTCGACATCGATGCCAACGGCATCCTGCACGTTTCGGCCAAGGACAAGGCGACCGGCAAGGAAAACAAGATCAAGATTCAGGCCAGCTCGGGTCTGTCGGAAGAAGAGATTCAGCGCATGGTCAAGGACGCCGAGGCCAACGCCGAGGAAGACAAGAAACTGCGCGAACTCGTCGACACTCGCAACCAGTGCGACGCGATGATCCACAGTGTCAAAAAATCGCTGACCGATTACGGAGACAAGATCGGCGCTGACGACAAGACCAAGATCGAAGCCGCGCTGAAAGAAGCCGAGGAAGCGATCAAGGGCGAAGACAAGGAAGCGATCGAAGCCAAGACCCAGGCGCTTGCACAGGCTGCGCAGAAGCTCGGCGAAGAGATGCAGAAGGCCCAGCAGGCCGCCCCGGGCGACGAGGCCAAAGCCGAAGCCGGCAAAAAAGATGACGGCAATGTGGTTGATGCCGAATTCGAGGAAGTGAAAGACGGCAAGAAGTAACACACTTAACTTCCCCGGTCAGGGCGCAGCGGTGCTGAGGATGTTTCCTCCGCACCCTGCGCCTTTGGCGCATTCAGGGTAACGGAAAGAAATGGCAAAAAAAGACTATTACGAAGTGCTCGGCGTAAAACGTGACGCCTCCGAGGACGAGCTGAAAAAGGCTTACCGCAAACTCGCGATGAAGTGGCATCCCGACCGCAACCCGGACAATCCCAAGGCGGAAGAGCATTTCAAGGAAGCCAAGGAAGCCTACGAGATACTGACCGACTCGCAAAAGCGCGCAGCCTATGACCAGTTTGGCCACGCCGGCGTGGATCCTTCCGCAGGCGGCGCAGCGGGTGCCGGCGCGGGCTTCGGCGGCTTCGGCGACGCCTTTGGCGACATCTTCGGTGATATTTTCGGTGGTGCCGGCGGAGGCGGCGGGCGCGGACGTTCGACGGTCTATCGCGGCGCAGACCTGCGCTACAACCTCGAAATTTCTCTCGAGGAAGCCGCGCGCGGCACCGAGACACGCATCCGCATTCCGGCAATGGAAGAATGCGAGACCTGCCATGGCAGCGGCGCAAAACCGGGCACCAAGCCGACCACGTGCACGACGTGCAGCGGCCACGGCCAGGTACGCATGCAACAGGGTTTCTTTTCGATCCAGCAGACCTGCCCGCGCTGCCAAGGCACCGGCAAGATGGTGGCCAATCCCTGCGGCACCTGCTCCGGCAGCGGTCGCGTCAAGAAACACAAAACGCTGGCAGTGAAGATCCCCGCCGGTGTTGATGAAGGCGATCGCATCCGTCTTTCCGGCGAAGGCGAAGCCGGCGTCAACGGCGGCCCGACCGGTGACCTGTATGTGGTCATCCAGATCAAGCAGCACAGCGTGTTTACCCGCGACCACAACGACCTGCACTGCGAAATGCCGATCAGCTTCACCACGGCAGCGCTGGGCGGGGAAATCGAAATTCCCACCCTCGACGGCTACGCCAAGATCAAGATTCCCGCAGAAACCCAGAGCGGCAAGGTATTCCGGCTGCGCGGCAAGGGCATCAAGGGCGTTCGCTCGACGGCCCACGGGGATCTCATGTGCCACGTCATCGTCGAAACACCGGTCAGCCTGACCTCCCGCCAGAAGGAACTGCTGCAGGAATTCGAGTCCATCAGCAACAAGGATTCCGCACGCCATAACCCGCGCGCGAAATCATGGATGGACAGGGTCAAGGAGTTCTTCGCGGAATAAGCATTACACCGCAGCAACAAAAAAGCCGGCACTCCTGCCGGCTTTTTTGTTGGCATGCGATCCGGTCTATTGCTGCTGCAATTTCCCGTCCACCACCACCTTGGTGTATTTGGCAATTTCGGATTTGATGTAAGCACCGAATTCCGCGGCACTGCCGCCCAGCGGGTCTGCGCCCAGTGCCGCAAGGCGCTGCTGCACGTCAGGCAATTTCAGCGCCTTGTTGATATCCGCATTCAGGCGGTTGATCGCGACCACCGGCGTGCCGGTGGGCACCACCGTGCCGTACCAGTTGATCATGTCGTAGCCAGTAACCCCTGACTCGGCGACAGTCGGCACATCGGACAGCGCAGGATTGCGCTTGGCGCTGCTTACCGCGATTGCGCGCAGCCGCCCGGCCTTGATGTGGGGCACTGCCACCGGCGCCGTGCTGAACGCCACCGGAACCTCGCCGCCGATCACCGCAAGCGCCAGCGGCGCGCCACCCTTGTAGGCGACATGCGTCATCGCGGTTTTGGTCATGCTTTTGAACATCTCCGTGGCGATATGCTCGGGACTGCCATCACCTGAAGAAGCGTAGTTTATTGGTTTGGCTTTTGTCAGCGCCAACACATCAGCAACGGTTTTTGCCGTTGATGCCGGCGGCACCACAAGAAACATCGGTACCGAAGACACATTGACCAGCGGCGTGAAATCCCGCTCAAGGTCATAACCCAGTTTTTTGTACAGCGGCTTGCTGATCGCATGAGACACCGAAATGAACAGCACCGTGTACCCGTCCGGCGTCGCTTTCGATGCGATTTCCGCAGCGAGATTGGCATTCGCGCCGGGCCGGTTGTCAACGATGAGCTGCTGACCGAGGCTCTCGGTCAGCTTGGCGCCGACCACCCGAGCCATGATGTCGGTACCGCCACCCGGCGCATAACCGACCAGAAAGCGGATGGATTTCACCGGATAGGCCTGCGCCAGAACATGACCTGACGCGAGAACTGCAGCCAGCGCGGACAGCGCCATGACGATACGCCTCATGTGAAACCTCCTCGTTTATTGTTTTCAGGGAATCAGGCGACTGCGGCCTGCACCTTTTTGCTGCGCAACTGTTTGACCACAGCGGCGGCAAAGCCCTGCGTATTGCCGCGACCGCCCAGATCGCTGGTGCGCACATCGGCATCCGCCAGTGCCGCATCCACAGCGACCTGGATCGCCTGATACGCCTGCTGGAACGCCGGCTTGTTGTGGCGGATGCCCAGCCACTCGAGCAGCATGCCGGCCGAGAGGATCATACCGCTCGGATTGGCGATCCCCTTGCCCGCGATATCCGGCGCCGAACCGTGACCAGCATTGGCAATGGCATGTTTGTCGCCTGCATTGATTGCCGCAGCCAACCCCAATCCACCCGACAGCGCGACCGCCAGATTCGACAGAATGTCGCCGAACATATTGGATATCAGGATGACGTCGTGACGCTCCGGGCGTGTATAAATATCCGCCGCCATGGCATCGATATCCATCTCACGCAACGTGATCGCCGGCTGCGCCTTCGCCAGTTCATAGGCCGGCGCCATAAAAAGGCCGTCGGTCATCTGCAATACGTGACGCTTGCCGACCACGGTCACGCGTTTGCTGCGCCGCGCCGCATACTCAAAGGCCACTTTGGCGATACGCGCCGAACCCTGACGGGTGATCTTGCGCACCGAAAGTGCAACGTCTTCAGTCGGCATGAACTCGCCGTTACCCATAAACATCGTGCGGTCGGAATAAAAACCTTCGGTGTTCTCACGCACAATCAGCGCATCCAGTCCGCGCCGCGCGTCGGGCATGCCGGCACGGCTGCGCGCCGGACGCAGATTGGCGTAGAGATCAAGACGCTTGCGTATGGTACCGGGAATATTGACGCCACCCTCCGCAAGCGGCGGGTAATCGGTCATGCCGCAAGGACCCACGATCACGCCGTCGGCATCGGTCGCCGCCTGCATCGCGGCGTCTGTCAGCGTAATGCCGTGCTTGCGATGACTGGCCATGCCGACCTCGATGTCGGTAAAGCGCAGGCCCAGCGAGAACTCGGTATCCGCCGCCTTTACCACCGCCATCGCCGCAGCGATGATTTCCGGACCGATGTCATCACCGGCCATGACCACAATGTTCATGCTTGCTCCCGTTTTTCAGTGGCGCAGACTATAACAGCGCCGCTCAGGCGGCGTATTTCTTGACCGTTTTCCAGTCAATCTCGAAACCGAAACCCGGGCGGTCGCTCAGGTGGACCATGCCGTCCTTGACCTGCGCACGCTCGGTAAACAGTTCAAACCACAGCGGATCGCGGTCGGCATTGCCGTGCGATTCCACGCCAAAGCCCAGACGCGGGAAAGCCGAGATCAGGTGGGCATGCACTTCGGGCACCAGATGCGGCGCGATGCGTACGCCGTGCTGTTCAGCGAGATAGCTGACGCGCAACGATTCAGTGAATCCGGCAAAACGCGTCGAATCGAACTGCATGAAACCCAGCGCACCGCTGGTAATGAAATCTCTGGCGGTAAAACGCGTCATTTCACGCTCGCCATGTGCCAGCGGAATGGTCGTGTTTTTCGCCAGCACAACAAAATCGGCGGGCTGCAGATACCAGTGCAGCGGCTCTTCCAGCCAGTAAATGTTGTAAGGCTCGACGGCATGGGCAAAACGGATGCAGTCTTCCAGATCGTAGGCGGCGTTCATGTCGAGCATCAGGTGCACGTCATTGCCGATCGCTGCTCGCGTCAGGCGGATACGCTCGACTTCCTTTTCAATACTCAAGCCTGCAGTTTTCAGCTTCACCGCCTTGTAGCCGCGCTTGACGAAATCTGCCAGTTCATCGGCGCAGACATGCAGCGGCGCATCGAGCTCGTAATATCCGCCGGTGGCATAGGAGAACAAAGGCTTGCCCTCGCCGCCCAGCAGTTTCCACACTGGTATATCCAGCGCCTTACCCTTGATATCCCACAGCGCGCTGTCGATGCCGCCGATCGCCGCCATGATCTGCGGCCGGTCGCCACGCGAAAGCGGCTGCGGCAGGCCGTCGCGCCCGCCCATGCCGGTCGCCCGCGGCGAAGTCAGTGAAAACAGTTTTTCCCAGACCGCGACCTGCGCGGTGGCATCCATGCCGCGCGCCACTTCGCCGAGGAGCTCGACGTATTTGCAGATGTCCTTCAGCGGCGAACCGTGGATCTGGCCGATGCCGGTCAAACCGTCATCCGTCTTGATTTCCACGAGCACGACGCTGGAGCTGTGCAATTCTTCGTGTGCGGTCCACAGCGTGTGTTTCAGCTTGGCGGAAACGGCATGAGCTTTGACGGAGGCAATGCGGGTCATGAAAAATCCTTAAATATTATTAATAAACAAATACTTGCAATTAACGCTACAAACAAACACCAACAGCCGCCGCAGTCACCAGCGTCGCCAGCGTGCCGGAAACAATGGAACGCATACCCAGAGCGACGATGTCATCGCGCCGCTCGGGTACCATCGCCGTCAGCCCGCCCAGCATGATGCCCAGACTGCCGAAATTCGCAAAGCCGCACAGCGCGTAAGTCATGATCACCCGGCTGCGCTGACTCAAGGCTTCCGCGGGTAACTGCGCCAGTTGCAGATAGGCGACGAATTCATTGAGCACCGTTTTCACGCCCATCAGCGCACCCGCCGCCTGCGCTTCGGCCCAAGGCACACCCGCCAGCCAGGTCAGCGGCGCCATCACAAAACCCAACGCACGCTCCATCGACATCGGTGCGCCGTCAAATGCAGGCAGCCCTGCCAGCCCCAGATTGACCAATGTGACCAGGGCCACCAGCACAATCAGCAACGCGACGATGTTCAGCAATAACTGCAGGCCATCGACAGTGCCGCGGGTCACCGCATCCATAGCGCTGCGCGCCGGTGAAGGCACATCCAGCCGCGCCGGCGTCGGACCGCCCTGCGGCGGCACCATCAGGGCCGCGACCACGATTGCCGCCGGCGCCGAGATGATCGACGCCGCGAGAATATGACCGATGGCATCCGGCACCGCAGGCCCGAGGATGCTCGCATACAACACCATTACGGTTCCCGCGACGCCGGCCATGCCGCAGGTCATCACGATGAACAGTTCGCCGCGGGATAGCTTTGTCAGATAAGGCCGCACCACCAGCGGCGCCTCGACCATGCCGATAAAAATATTGGCAGCCGTTGATAGCCCCACCGCGCCGCCGATCCCGAGCGTCTTTTCGAGCACCGCAGACAGCAGACGCACCAACAACGGCAATACCCGCCAGTAAAACAGCAGTGCCGACAACGCACTGACCACCAGTACCAGCGGCAGTGCGCGCAACGCGAGAATGAAGGTCGATGATGACGGCCTGGTTTCAAACGGCAGCGGCGCACCGCCGAGGTAACCGAAGACCAGACTCGTACCCGCCTGTGTCGCCCGCTCCAGTGCGAGCAATCCGTCATTGAGTGCAAGGAAAAACTGCTGCACCGGCGACACCTTCAGCAACAACACCGCCAGCAGCAAGGTCAGCGCGACGCCGGACAGCACGATGCGCCATGGCACGGCGCGGCGGTTTTCGCTGATACTCCAGGCAATGACGAGCAATACCATCAGCCCGAAAGCGCTTTGCAGAGCCGGACTCGTCATTGGCAATCACATTCCCTGAAAATCAGATCCGCCGGTGGCAGCCCAACCCGACACCATCAACTCCGCCGCCAGTTTGTCCCCTTGGCACTATCCTCAAGCACAATCCCCGCCTCCAGCAACATCTTGCGGATACGGTCGGCTTCAGCAAAGTTTTTGGCTTTCTTGGCTTCAATACGCGCGACGATCTCTGACTCAATGCGTTCCGGTGTCCATTCCCCATCTTCAGCAGGTCCGCCCTGCAGAAAAGCATCCGGTTCCCGCTGCAGCAAACCCAGCATTGCCGCGAGAGACCTCAGCAGCGCCGCAGTCTCAGCGGATTTTGTACGATTCAACTCATTCGCCAGATCAAACAGCACTGCAACCGCTTCAGGGGTGTTGAAATCGTCATCCATTGCGTCACGGAACCGGGCCGAATGGTCATTCGACCAATCCACGGGGCCAGCCACCGCCGTCATGCCTTTCAACGCGGTATACAGCCGGCTCAGCCCCAGCCGCGCGTCATCAAGATGGGCATCGGAATAATTCAACGGACTGCGGTACTGGGCGCGGATGATGAAAAAACGCACCACTTCCGCATCGTACTTACCGAGAATTTCGCGCACTGTGAAAAAATTGCCCAGTGACTTCGACATTTTCTCGTTGTCGACACGGACAAAACCGTTATGCATCCAGTAGTTGACGAAGGTGCATCCGTGCGCACCTTCGGACTGGGCAATTTCGTTTTCATGGTGCGGGAACTGCAGGTCCTGACCGCCACCGTGAATATCGAACTGTTTACCGAGCAGCGAGCCCGACATCACTGAACATTCAATGTGCCAGCCCGGCCGCCCTGCACCCCAGGGCGACGGCCATGACGGTTCGCCCGGCTTGGCGCGTTTCCAGAGCACGAAGTCCAGCGGATCCTGCTTGGCGGTATCGACGGCGACCCGCTCACCGGCACGCAGGTCTTCGAGCGACTTGCCCGAGAGCTTGCCGTAGCCGTCGAATTTGCGCACCGCGTAATTCACGTCGCCATCGACTGCCTGGTAGGCATAACCGCGCTGCTGCAGCGTACCGATCATGTCGAGCATGCCCTGCACATACTGTGTGGCTCGCGGCTCGACATCGGGCCGCTGCACGCCCAGCGCCGCCGAATCCTCGTCCATCGCCTGGATGAAACGTCCGGTCAGCTGCTCCATGGTTTCGCCGTTTTCCTGGGCGCGTTTAATGATCTTGTCATCAATGTCGGTGATGTTGCGCACATAGGTCACGTCATACCCAGAGTTGCGCAGCCAGCGCTGCACGACGTCGAAAATGACCATCACCCGGGCATGGCCGAGGTGGCAGTAGTCATAGACGGTCATGCCGCAGACGTACATGCGGACTTTGCCGGGCTCGATGGGTTTGAATTCCTGCTTGTCCCGGGCAAGGGTGTTATAGATTTTGAGCATTTTGGGCTTCTGGCGCTCCGGTCCGGAAGCGCTCAATCTGCGTTTTGCCTGGCCCCGTTTCCGCAACGGCGTCGCGGTACGGCGACCCCCTCTGCAAGAGAAGGTTGAATTGGCGGTTGTTCTTGGTAAAATCCAGAAAATTCAAGGACTAATGCCGTCACTTGGACCATTGTTTCGACTATGATTACTGTGCCCACAACGACCGCCGGAATAATAACACGATGACCCAAAAACTGGCCGCGGCGCGGCTCGCTGCAATCGCCATCTGCCTGTTGCTTGCGACGCCTGTTTTCGCACAGAGCGACGAACTGCAGGAAGCCCAGCAATTGCTGAAACAGGGTCAGGTGGATCGCGCCCTGGAACGCGTCGATCAATTTCTCAAGACCAAGCCCAAAGATGCACGCGGCCGTTTTTTGCGCGGCATTCTCCTCACCGAGCAGAACAAACCGCAGGAAGCGATCAAGGTCTTTACCGACCTGACGCAGGACTACCCCGAACTGCCCGAGCCCTATAACAACCTAGCCGTGCTGCATGCCTCACAGGGCCAGTACGACAAGGCCCGCGCCGCTCTGGAAATGGCGATCCGCACCCACCCGAGTTATGCCACCGCCCATGAGAATCTCGGCGACATCTACGCCAAGATGGCCAGCCAGGCTTACGACAAGGCTCTGCAACTGGACAAAGGCAACCAAGGCGCTCAGACCAAGCTAAACCTGATCAAGGACCTGTTCTCCAACAACCAGCGTCCGCCGAAAGTAGCCTCCCGCACCGAAGTCGCAAGCAAAGCAGCACCTGCACCGACGCCGGCACCTGCCGCTGCGCCGGCGAAACCGTCCGTGCCGGCTGCAACCGCACCGGCCGCAGCAGTCGCACCGGCTGCCGCTGTCGCCGCCAAAGAACCCGCAAAACCGGCTGCGAAGGAACCGGCCGCTGAACCCGCAAAAGCCGCTCCGGCCACCGAAGAAAGCGCAGTGCTCAAGTCTGTCGAACGCTGGGCAGTTGCGTGGTCGGGCAACGACGTGGAAGGTTATCTCGCACGTTACGCCCCGAACTTCAAAACACCGGATGGCGAGTCACGCAAGGCCTGGGAGACGGAGCGCCGCGCGCGCATCGCCAAGCCGCGCAAAATCGAGGTCAAGGTCGAAGCGCCGAAAGTGACGTTCAAGGACGCTAATACCGCGAGTGTCAGCTTCCGCCAGCATTACCGCTCGAACAGCTTCAAGGCCTC
>Ga0078894_10000772_pt1 | contig 22769 bp, 22 predicted proteins | sample LauGreSu1BDMLBSD_2_FD_67506 | JGI IMG/M metagenome (GOLD analysis project Ga0078894, IMG submission 67506) | Freshwater lake microbial communities from Lake Michigan, USA - Su13.BD.MLB.SD (version 4) (version 4) | ecosystem: Environmental > Aquatic > Freshwater > Lake | place: Lake Michigan... | reverse complement strand
ATCCGCTGAGCAGTATCGGCTGGCATTCTGCGAAGTGCCTTCAGTGCCTGTCGGGTATAGCTGATTGCCCTCATTTGTCTGAAGTAGCTCAAAGCTACATTGTAGTCAATGGCTACATTGTTGTTAGGTGGCGCTGAAGGTGTATTAGCTCAAGGGCCGATCACCGGCGTTATCGGGAGTTTAGCACCCTTCGTGGAGGCGTGCGGTAAGGCCGGCACGCAATGCTGAAATACAACCCCTTACACAGTAGATATGCCTCGCGCGCCCGCGCGCGAGGGCAAACTTATCGCGCGGCGCCCATTGCGGGGGGTGCGCTTTTTTAGTATGCTCGATGCACGCTAAATCAGCGCGCTGTCTTTCACGTCGAGCGCGCTCTGCGGCGCAAGCGTGCGCGACTGATCGAACGCTCTAATCTCAAATCCACATTTTTGATCGAGGAGAGCCGTGATGGCCGCAGACGATACATATGAATTTTTGACGCCTGAAAATATGGACGGGGGAGCTACCCCCGCGCAGACACGCGACGTTGATGGGGGTGGACGCGAGCTCGCCACCCTCAATCCCCAAGGGGCAGTAGCCAACCCCGCCCCCGCAAGGCCAGTCAAGGAGAGAGAGCGCCTCTCGGGGCGCCTGCCGTCCTTCAAACTAGAACGCTTTGCCGACTTCGCGACCTGCGGCAGAAGTGACGTCGAGGCCGCCAAGATGGCGGAACTCTTTACCCTAATTAGCGTGCCGCCGTCGGCCGGCGATGTCCAGCGCGATGCATTGTACCTCAAGGCCATGGACCTATTTGAGAGCCTCGAGCCGACCGACGGGATTGAGGGGATGCTGGCCATGCAGATGGTCGGCACGCACAACGCGTCCCTTGAGTGCCTCAGACAGGCCATGATCTACAACCAGAGTTTAGAGGCGCAGAAGGTTTACCTGTCCCAAGCGGAGCGGCTGATGGGCATGTACATGCGCCAGGTGGATGCGCTCGCCAAGCATCGCGGGAAGGCTCAGCCGAATATTACGGTAGGGCAGGTAAACGTGGAGAGTGGCGGTCAGGCCATCGTCGGAAATGTGGCGGCGGGCGTGGGCAGCGCCGCGCCGGCACCCTCGCCGCCGTCCATTGAGGAGCCAGACACACAGTCGCCGATAGTGGACTTGGAAAAGCCGGCGCGCAGGAAGGCACGCCAGTGAGCGGACCGCACCAACGCAATTTTGGGCCCATGATGCAGTCCGCGCGCTGCGGCGCCAAGACCCGCGCCGGCACGCCCTGCTTGGCGCCGGCGACGCGCGGGAGGGCGCGGTGCCGAATGCATGGCGGAGCCGCCGGCTCTGGTGCGCCTAAAGGCAATAGGAACGCCCTGAAGCACGGGGTCTACACGACCGAGGCAATTGACTGGCGCAAGCATGTAAACCAGCTGATGCGCAGCAGCCGCGCGCTGAATGCAGAGATATGAGGGATTAGCGCAGGGCCAGATGGCTACTTGCGGAACACTTTAGGCCGCGCGCACAGTTTGCGGTGGCATCTGCTGCGTGTGAGGCTATAGGGCTCGGTCAATGGAACATCGGCGGGATATCTACGCTCATGAATTTTGGAAAGTGGCAGGCGTGGATCAGGCTCACGTTTTGGCTGGCCCTCGCCGTGACCCTCGTCATGGCCCTGCTGCCCAATCCGCCCATCATGCGGGTCACTGACAATTTGCAACACATGGCGGCCTTTGCGGCGCTTACATCTTTGGCGGCGCTAGGCTTCCCGAGCCTGCGCCTGCGGGTCATTTTTGTGTGGATGGCGGCGCTAGGCTTGACGATCGAGGTCCTGCAAATGATCCCAATGCTGCACCGAAATGCGCAGGCGTCCGACTGGCTGGCAGACTGCGCGGCGACGGCGGCGACACTGCTGCTGTGTGGGGCGCTGCGTTGGCTGTTTCGCGTGCGGTAGGCCTAAAGGCGCGTTTTTTGGGCTGGATAGCCGACTGCGACTGGGCGCCTAGCACGCGGGGCGTATGCGGATGCCGGGGCCGTCGTCGGGGGTGCCGATAAACTCAATGCCGGCGGCCTCGAGGGCGATTTGAATTTTTGTTAATGTCGCTGTCGTGGTTTGTGGAACTCCCTGCTCACCTTCGAGGCGCCGCACCGTTTTTGAAGCAACACCAGCATGCATTGCAAGCGTGTCAGCACTCCACTGCAGAGCAGATCGGGCAGCCCTAATTTGAACGCCAGTTACCATTTACAAACCCTTAAATGTCCACTATATGGACATTATGGAATATTCTCACGATACACTCAAACCAGATTGGCGATCTGAATTCAAGCGCCTTGAGGGTGCCTACGCTCCGGCGACATTGCGCGCCTACTACACGGACGTGCAAAAATTTACCGACTACTGCGAATTGGAGAGGCTTCAGCCGTTCCCCGCCAACGCAGATACGGTGTGCAATTTTATTACGGCGCAGGGCGTGGACCTGCGCCCTAGCTCAGTCCGCCGGTGCCTGTGCGCGATACGTAAAATTCACCAGTTGCTTCGCCTGCCCGACCCGACGGCCGACGAGGATGTCAACTTGGCCATGCGGAGGCTAAGACGCACGAAGCTCGGGCGAACACGTCAGGCCAAGGGGATTACGGGCGCACATCTCGAGCAATGCCTCGCCGTCCAGCCTGATAATCCGTGGGGTTTGCGCAATCGCGCGCTGCTGTCCCTCGGCTACGACCTCCTCACCCGCCGCTCGGAACTCGTCGCACTGATGACGGACGACATTGAATTTAGAAGCGACGGCACGCTACGAGCAATAATCCGACGCGGTAAGACTGACCCATTCGGAATGGGGCGCATTGGGTTCACCTCGCGCCGGTCGGCGCAGTTGGTAGGTGAGTGGCTTGCGTGGCGCGGAAACGACATCGCGCCACTGTTCTGTGGTATCTACCGGGGCAGGGCAATCAATCGATCGCTGGAGACCACGAAGGTGAAGCTCATCGTCAAGGAGGCGGTCCTTGCCGCTGGCCTACCCCCCGAAGAAGTGGCGGCGTTCTCAAGCCATTCGCTCAGGGTCGGCGCGGCGCAGGAGTTACTGCGCGCAGGCTTTGATACAGCCGCCATCATGCGCGCCGGCGGGTGGAGGTCGACCAACGTGCTGGTACGGTATCTGGAGTATGCAGAACACAATGTGTGGGAGGCGTCGTAATGCGACGCATGGCGACGCCTCCCACACATTGACGGCGCCTTACTTGTAAAGATTATAACATCACGCGCAAAGCTACTTTAGTAGGGTGACTTGAAAAATAATACAAAATTACAAAGATCCGGCACTCACATAAAGAGCGTAGAGCATGTAAGGTCAAGTCTTCTTGCTGTTGACCCATTTATTGGAAACCAATCTTGCTTGGCCGCAAACTCACAAGCGGAATTCCCAAAGAGCAATAGCTCTCATTTAATGCCCCCAAGGACACGAAAGTTGAGCTAATATGGACTAACCGAGTATGAGTTATACAACCCATGTTGGGAAGCAAGCCTCGCGGCGCCACGTGGATCAACGACCCAAGGGTGTAGAACGGCATATTCTGAATATTGTGCTCAGTTCACCGAGGCGGGATTTGTCGGAACGCTATGCACTGAGTACAACCTGTTACAACCGCTTCCAGCTCAAGCCCGAGGCTAGCGTCATAGGCCGGTTATTAAAACCATTATCGATGCTAATGGCGCAGATGTAAAGATGATCGGCGTCTCTCGTGTGCATATCCATAGTTCGACGACTGCTCTAAAAAACAAACTATATCAATATTTTGGATGAAGGCGGGTAGGTCTCACGACAAAACTCAATGCTCTGATCAATAAAGATAGACAGACTGTAAATCTTGTCACCACACCGACCCAGACCAACAATATCCAAGCTGCAGCCCAGCTCCTGCGGTATCCACAAAGGCAAGATGGTGCTGGCGGGCGAGCCTACTGACATGTTGGCAGCACAATCTGTTGGCAGACCAGGACGGTCGGGGCAATGTCCAACCGTTCACCATCGGTGCACATATTTACTTTCAATGGAGAGTATCCTGCCTAAGACCGATGCGTCGCAAAGTTACTTAGCCGCCATCGCTACTTTAACATCTCTAGAATTAATGCAACCTTCTTCGTCTGCGGCATCGGTCTGCGCGGATGCGAATCAAAGTCAGCTAAATCCAGATAAAATAGCAATACAAGACCAGGTTTTATTTTCAGGAACGGCCCGAACGATTATCAACAAGATTTCGAAAAAGTGGAACAGTCAACAGGAAATAAATTGCCGTCGCCACCTGTCTAGATGGTTGATAAAAAGCATACATAGCATAACCAAAAATATACAAAACCGAAAAAATAAGAGCAAATTTTGACTGCAAATCAGAAAACAATAATGATCTCCGGAAAACCATTATCAACAGGTTAAAAGCAGCAATTACTAAACTTATCTTAATAAATATCTGTATCGCATCTACCTGTATCAAAGAGCTAACTAAATCAAATGGCCATTTGAGCGGCGTTATTATCAAAAAGAAAAAACGTTTAATAACAGATATTTCATAAATAGAATTTTGCAAGCAAACGTTGATGCCCAAGTATGAACAACTAAAACCTTCCAGGCGAGATTCTGATTGGTACTCCACAAGCATCGATGATGATTTTAAGTCTTCTCGCAAGAAAAAATAAATACCTGCACACATGAGCATTAATAGCATGATTTGCCTCTTGTCCTTCGCGACAGCAAAGAGCAACGCTAGAGATGCAATCCCTGCGCTTTGAGGACGAGCAACAAATAGTAATAATAGACCTAATCCAACCCAGCTCCATCCATAAGTTCTACGAAGGCCATGTATTATAAGGATATATCCCATAGCCATGTAAGACTCTTTTGATGGCAGCAATATATAAGGCGCCAAACCACACAGGAAAATCGAAAAAAGAAGTGATTTTGAAGAGAAATTGCGGCCACTTGCTACATAGAAAATAGATATAAATATTAAAGTATTCGCAATAGCAACAGCAGACTGACTACGAAAGAAATAGTGTAGTATAGAATTTATATATACAATACCCCTGCTATCTATATTGGGGGAATATTGATTAGAAAGATAGATTATGTCGGATATACCCCCAACCTGAGATAGCCAGACACGCTCACCTATTTCCATATAGTAAAATACGTCTATTATATAAGAAGATTGATCATCCACATGAATAGACGATATATTTTGACGAAAAAAATATGTTTGAATAATACTATAAGATACCAATATCAATATAGATATGATTAGTACTATAGGTCTAATACCGGATTTTTTTTCTTGGGACTCATCAATTGTGGCTCCCATAAAAATTCTTTCTTTCAGTCAGTATTTAAAATATGAATTTTATTATTTTTTGAGTACTAAATTTCTCTAATATTGGACGAAGCGTCGCCCAAGACCCTCACGATGAAAAATGCAATAACGTCTGGGAATAGGCTTATAAAAGCGCTTAATGTGATAGTCTATAACCTCTTATATTGGAGAAAAAAATTTGTTGTTACAAAATGTTCGTCAGTCTCTCGGTATTGGTGTATTTTCAGCAAGCCGAAAGGAGACTGGCGGTAAAACTCATAATTTTCCGAAAAAAGATCATAAAAATCTCTAAAAAAAGTGCGACTATCAACATTACATCCACCAAACTCAAACTGAATAACTTTTGGCGGACTTTCGGAATTGAGCACATTTTCCATTCCCTTGAACACCTCTAATTCGTGGCCTTCAACATCGACCTTCAAGATATCAATAGCGCAGAGTCCATTATCGGATAAAAACGTGTCAATTTTAACGGTGCTTACTTGCGCAGACTGGTTAAGATTTACTTTTGCAGATGGTAGACATCTTTTGGATAGAGATGCCATGCCGGATCCTTCACAATCAAAGTATAAAGACCGTGTTGCATCTTGGCTCGACGCTGCGGCCTCAATGATCTTTATATTATGATGATGCTTATATTTCTGACGAAGATTTTCTGCACATGCAGTTTGTGGTTCAAAGAGAAAAACTTCGGCGGCTGGCTGTTTTTTAAGGAGATATTTTGTCCACTCGCCTTTATTCGCTCCTACATCTAATACTAAATTTGGGCTCCGGTTTAACAATTTTAATGAATTTTCTACTTCCTGTTTAATTGTAAAGGAGCCGGATCCTTTACCTTGTAGCGCTGCAAAGCCACGCTCAAAAAGTCGAAAAACATTTTGCATCTTTAGTCCCTCAAATATAATTACTCGAACACACACAATTAGCCAATGTCAATGTCAAAGACACCAAAGTCAGCTGCTGTTTATAAAATTTTGTCACGCGGTCGGATAATCCAAAAAGGGGTTTCATTTGGATAATACTCCCTTCTTGATAGGCCGTTGTAAAATGGGGGGGGGTGGTCGCCAACTATAACGAACCATTCGGTAGGCCGGCTCTCTATAATTTTGTGAAGCTCATCGGCGACTAGGTTTATATTGGAGTTATGTGTCTTTGTATTCCCGGGGTCACCTTTTTCCGGCTGCTTAATTTTACCGCTTTTATTTATGGCTATAACAGGGACGTGCGTGCTTATGGTAAGAAAGTAGCGAAACTCTGGTCGGGCAGGTCGTACTGGTCGCGAGAAGAATTTCGGCAAGCTATCTAAATCGTTTTGCCCTCCCCATCCTACTTGCCAAATGGAGGACGGGCCGCGGGGGGGCTTAAATGTGACACTCCGGAAGCCTACTCTTGGGTACCACAAGTTCCGCCCGTATACGTTGGGATAATTCGCATGAAAAGCTAATGTTTTGTATCCTGCCGCCTTGAATACATAAGGAATGCAATGCACTTCGGAAGCCTTTCCTAAAAGCCCAAACCTTAGATATCCACCACAGAGATGCTGGATTTCTGCGTGTAATGTCGATCCTGTGGGTCGTTGGTTGCCGGAGATGACAAGCCGACCTTGCAAACTAGGACCGACCAATCTTTGATCCAATTCTTTCGCGGCCATACGGCTCCTAGGAACTCCCATAGATTCAACTATAATAAGGTTGAAATTTTCTCGCCGTCTTAAAGCAGTCTGACTAGCAAGATATGCCGGAGAAGTTTTACTCGGCCCTGACGTCATGGCGTTCACGCTAAAATCCTGGCTCAACATTTTTACAAAGTTCACTTGTCCCCACAAATGTCCAAGATTACTGCCACTAAATGATCCATAGATGCTTGTTGATAGCATTGATAATACCACTGTCATAGTTAAATAAATAATAGACCCCCGCCATGACGAAGAAACATTATCAGCGATAATAATAGCACTGTAAATAATCATACAAAAAACTATTATAAAAATTATAAACATTACTATTTTTATTGATATAGGAAAGTAGTATAAATTATTGTATATATAATAAATTGCTAGAAAAGGCTGGTCTAATAGATAGAAATAAGTTGCCGCCCTTATCCAGCTAATAAATGATATTACAAATAATAGAGTTATCGCCATTAATCTAGGTAAAATAAAAATTAGAGATATCTCCCAAAACAATACAGGAAGAGATAAATTTCCTGAATACCTAGCAATAAAAATAGGAATAATGAACAAAATACAAAAAGAAATAAATAGAAGGTATTTATATATATATTTTTCTATTATTATTTTTATTTTACTCATTAGTGAAATACCTTTTCTCAGACTTAAAGAGACTATGGTATATAAGCGCTATCATGCATATGAGATAAGCAATCCAACTTACACTGTAAGAAACTGCAAATCCAATGGAACCTTTTTCTAAGAAAATTAAAGCTATGATTAAATAAAATGTACACCAAATAGCAGAAACGGCGGAAATTTTCCTTGCCGCGAAAGGCAAAAAATGAGCTGCGCGTGTAACAATAACTGCTACCATCATAGCGACAAAGCCAGGAAGCATAGTGATAATGGTTTGTGACGTGGCCCGCGCCTCTCCGCATGTGCCGCAAGGGTAGAAAAACAAAATTTTAACTATTTCAAATCCATAGCTATATAAAACTATTACAATAGGCACGGCAGCCAGTGCAACTAAGATTGCCGTCGTAGCTGTGATTCTCAGAAATTCCTTAGCATCTTTGTCGCGGAGCTTTTGGCTAAGTATCGGGATTATTAATGCAGAGGGCCCAGTAATTATGATTCCTCCCAATCCAATTATTAATCTTTGAGCAATTGCAAGAGTTGTTAGTGTGCCTGGACCAGCGTGAGGGGCTAATATGGCGTCAATAATCGTATAAGCCGAGAAAACACTAACTGAAACGCTCGCCCACAACGCATCGCTGAGCTTCAGTGGCGGAGATAATGACTCTGAATATCCTGTCACAACCCTCCCCTTGGAAGATACGCACCAATAAGCAAGCGCAAAGGCCGCAAGATTACCGACAAATAATCCGAACGCTGCCGAAGCGACTGAAAAATCGGTCGCGACAAGCCAGGCCGACCCAACTAATGTTGGCGGTAATGCCAATAGAGTAGCGACAACCGCCCGCCTAGCAGCTAAAAGCTTAGCAATTTCTAGCGCCGTAAGAATTTGAACACCGCTCGCCAGCCAACAGAATGCGACTGTAAACTGGGCGGTACTGAACATAGCATCTCCAGCTACTATATTAGGTAACAGCCGAGGTTGAAGAAGCGCAGCTGGCAACGAGATAAGAAAAAATGAAAATGAAGCAGTCCGAGCAAATTTTTCCATAGCGATATTGCTCCCAACACGGTGGGAACCGCCTTCAGTTTGCGCCAAGACAGGGACAGCGGCGTAACTAAGCGCCGTTGAAAATAGCGCAGCAAGAAAAGATGGTATTCCAATCGAGAGAAAATATAAATCCGATTCATGCCCTAAACCATATTTACGGCTCAATATAATTTGAAAAACGAGACCGGATGCACTAGCAAATACAGACAGCGCTGCTAGCAGAATAGAATCGAATAATATTACTTTTTTACTTAGCATTTTTAACAAATAGCATAAAAATTTCGCAGAATATGTTTATTAAATTAATTGGTCTATATAACAATCTTTTAAGTACCTGGTATTTGCTCTCCAGTCTTCCTTTAAAAACAAAAAAACCGCGCCTCGTGAAATCAAGATCGATTCCATGAGAACTGAATAATTTGGGTACTAATGGGTGCCACCTACCTTTAATTATACCGGTGTGGATATAACTGAAGGCTGGGCCACCATCCATGGAGCTGTAAGGTGCCAATAAAAATATTTCGTTACTGAAGCAAGCTCGAAGCGAACCAAATATCTCAAATTCCCAACCATTTTCTTTTGGTCGCAGGTAGGATATCAGCGATGTTCTCCTCCATAGTGAAACTTGTGTAGATACAATGTACCGGCTTCGCTGACGGACCCTAATGTACCCCTTGAAAAGGTTCTGTTCGTATGGGGGATGCGCTCCATGCGCGGAAAGACCTATACAAGCAATATTTTTGTCGTTGCTAATAGTACTTAATGCCCCCACCAAAACGTCGACTCTCACAGGCGCATCAAGAAAGTAGTCTTCCTGAAAATATAATACGAATTCTGTATCTATTTTTTCGAGCGCTTTAATAAGACACTCACTCCAAGAAATTTTTTCATATTCATTTAGAGCAATGCGAGTGCATGAACAGTAGTCTGGGGCCTCTGCCCAGTCAGTATTTTCTGTATTTAATAAAACTGAATCATGATTAGGCCAGTAATTATCAAGAAGCGCAAAAAATGGAGTCCAGCAATCCGAAAACCCGTCGGAAGAATTTACAAGAATTGTGTATTTATTTGATACCATCAATATCTCCAGAAAATATATTTTAATAAATATTAGTGGAAGTCTTAATTTTTTTTGAAATCAATTTTGAAATTGCATAAATAATGTAATGCCAGTTTACTAACGTATGGGATCTAATCTTTCGAATTAATCCAGTATCCCATTTTTCGATTGCAACAAAATCATAAATTTTTGATAATTTTACCATCTTATTTGCTGGCATTCCCGTACCCAAATATGCATGACCAAATCTAAACCAATTAGATTTTCGCGAAATATATTTGTCGCCGTGCTGTGACAGGCAATAATTGGAATATGTCTCGTACTCTGAAAATTCAAAAGGATTCTCACCACTTAGTGTTTCGATAATGTGTGCCCACCACTCAACGCGGCCACTCATTTCGATGACGCCGATAAGCTCACGCATATGGCGGCTGTTTATCAGCATATGCTGGCTTATATGAGAAACGCTTTGATGCCGAGCGGGCTCGAGCCATCTGCTCATGGTCTTGAAATAGAACTTATGATATTCGTTCCCCTGTCGAAACAATATTTTTTCTCCTTCTTCAAAGACTATTGGGCGCAGCAATATAGTGTCAGCATCCCAAATTAAATATTTTTCGTAAACGCAATATTCAGACAAGCTAAACGACATTTTAAGAAACTGTTGAAAGTACCAACCAGCCAAATGATTTTCTGGCCAACTTGGTAGACTATTTTTGAGAATTTTTTTTATTTTGCAGATATTTAGACCTTCATAAATATTATTTTCGGTTATTAGCTCTACGTTGAATTCTCCTAAATCTTTTTTCAAAATTTCTGCTTGCTTTCTGTCTTTTTCTGGAAAAATTAAATAAAATTTTGTTATATTTGTATGTTTAATTAAACTTAGTATAGAATTTTTGCTTTTTGGGATATCGCTTCCAGCGGCTACTAGTACCGCAGGGGTCACGTCATTTTGCTCCACTTTCTGATCCTTATTTAATATATCAAAAGTATAAAATTTTTTAACGTAAAGCCCATGTTAACTGAACGCCTTGATGTATCATACAATGTAAAATGCAGAATTCGCATCAAAAATGAAGCGCAGCATCCTAAAAAATAGCTCCTACGAGTGTCACGGCGGGCACGAACATGCCGAGAATTTGACAGGAATATGCCTCCCGCCAATCTTATTCTGTGTAGAAGATCGGCCATGGGGGGGTTTTAGTGAGGAACTCCAAATCAATGGTACGATTCAAACCTTCTTCGAGTTCGAACGGCGCTTGAAAGCCCTCAAGATGATGCGCACTTGACCGAAAATGAGTGGTCGCAGCAAATTTTTTCACCCGTATAGCACTCAATGAGAAGGAGCGCCCGGTTAGCACAGATAGACCATCTGCGACATAACCTAGTGCTAGTCCAAGGGCATAGGGGATTTTGAAGTTATACGAAAGCTTACCAAACAAACGCTTTTTTGTAATTGAAACTAAATCATTTATGCTCATAGCGGGCTCATCTACATAGTTGAAGATATGAATGCCCGGACCGAGTTTAGTCGCATGCCTCAGAAATGCGACGACATTTTCCACATAAGCTATGGATTTCCTGTTAAGACCATTGCCAATGGTTACGTAACGCCTTGAGGCAATTTGCCGCAGCAAGTTATAAACATTCCCCCTATTGCCGGGGCCGAATACTACGGTAGGCCGGACAATTGTTAATGACCGCTTCTCGGGGTCCTCCATTACCCAGGCTTTCAGAATTTTTTCAGCCTCAAGCTTTGTTCGTCCGTATTCATTAAAGGGATCGAAAGCGGCGTCTTCGTCGGATCCAGGCTCTGTAAACCCATAAATTGCCACCGAGGAGGTAAATACAATAGAGTGGACCCCACGGATCGAGGCTGCCCGGCACAGGTTGCGCGTGCCATCCACATTAACGCTTCGATAGAGGCTTGATGGCTTAACGTTGTCACGATGTTCTGCTGCCAAATGAATTATGGTTTGACCATGAATATGCTGTGCGATTTGCTCAGCATCTCTGATGTCTAGCAAATGAGATCGCGAACCATAAAGCTCACTCGGTTTCTTGTCTGCGATGTAAAAGGGCTCGCCTACCGCTTCTAGAGCTTTGCAAAGATAGGTTCCAATAAACCCACTTCCACCAATGATAGTAATTGTCATTTATCTAAACTCGCCTCTAATTTTATAATTTTCCTGTTTACGCCTTGCATACTAAGCAACGTAAGGATTAAACTCCGCCGATAGGTAGCCTTCATTATAAATCGCCATCTTCAATTCGCATGTTAGCTCAGCGCAGAATTTAGAAGATGACGCGAAACTATCTCAACGCCGTCTAAAGGAAACCACCACGCTATACATTTTTGTTTAAAACTAACCCAGCTCCGAAAGCAACGTCTTCATAAAAATGTCCCTACACATCTATAAGGTTTAGCTCTCCAAGTATGTTTAATCTAGCTCAATCGCTTCCTTCCCCACGCTGCAAACAGCCGGGAGAAGAGTTTAATATCTTGCTGTCATTCTTCCAGGTGTGAACCAAAAACGGAGCGCGGGTAGTTTCTGCGCAAACTGATAAGCAACCGATTTCGAGCGTCCGTTACACAAAGAATATCAGAAATTGACCGCTGGTACTCAACAGCCGCACCAAATTCAGAGTCGGTTGACCGGGGCATTGGGTGTTGCATATTTAAAATTCTAAACCATTTAGAAAGTGCTCCTCTGTCACCGCATCGCAAACATTCCATGAGAATAAAAAGAAACAGAGATGCCATCCAAGTGACTATGATGTCAGAACTTTCTCAATATATTCTGGTTTTCTACAAACCAGCGATAAGTGGCTTCTAACCCCTCCTCTAACGATATTTTCGCCACCCAACCCATTGCTGTCAATTTTGAGACATCTAGTAATTTCCTCGGCGTTCCATCCGGCTTTGTAGTGTCAAAAACAACCTGCCCTGTGAACCCAACTATCCGCTTGATCAGAAAGGCAAGTTCTCTAATTGAAACATCGCGACCAAGTCCAACATTTATATGGGTGGCCGTTAAATCTGTATGCGCGTTAAAAACATCTTTGGGCTGGCTGATAACAAACAGGGACGCCTCTGCCAGATCACTAACATGAAGAAACTCGCGCCTCGGCGTTCCCGAACCCCATATTACTACACGCTCAAGCCCAGAAACTTTAGCTTCATGGAACCTACGGATCAAGGCAGGTAGAACATGAGAATTGGTTGGGTGAAAGTTATCTCCCGGTCCGTAGAGGTTAGTCGGCATTAGCGAACGAAAGTCAGTCCCATATTGCCTGTTGAGGCTTTCGCATAGCTTGATACCCGCGATTTTAGCAATCGCATAAGGCTCGTTTGTCGGTTCTAAGGGGCCTGTCAGCAAAGCGTCCTCGCGTATAGGCTGGTCAGAAAGCCTTGGATAAATGCAGGAAGAGCCTAGAAAAAGAAGTTGTTCAACATCTGCGCGAAAAGCACTGTTGACAACATTAGTCTGAATTTGGAGGTTCTGAAGTATAAAGTCCGCTGGTTGACTGTTGTTAGCACTTATTCCGCCCACTTTCGCTGCTGCCAAAACAACTATCTGCGGACGCTCTCGCTTAAAAAAGCTTTCGACAGCGCTCTGATCGGACAAATCTAATTGAGCACGCTCCCTGCTAATGACTTCAGCGCCGATACGAAGAAATTGATCTTTAACAGCACTACCAACCATCCCGCTGTGCCCTGCAACAAAAACTCGCATCGTGCTAGGACTCCCGCGACATGGGCGAATAGAACCCGTTCGCAACAAGTAGCGAATGACTTCTGGCCACTGCCAAATCATGAGCCACCATCTCGGCGCACATTTGGCGAGCTGATATCTCAGGAACCCATCCTAGTTTATCCCTAGCTTTGGAGGGATCGCCGAGTAAAGTCTCAACTTCTGCTGGCCTAAAATAACGGGGGTCAATGCGCACAATGACATCTCCGGGACCAACTCCATTCACCACATCACCCCTTACACTTTCTACAACCCCAATCTCCTCAACACCACTGCCAACGAACTTAATAGAAATGCCAAGCTCTTCGGCAGTCCAGAGAACAAAATCCCGAACGGAATGCTGAACACCTGTCGCAATCACGTAGTCCTCTGGGTAATCTTGCTGGAGCATCATCCACTGCATGCGCACGTAATCTTTAGCATGGCCCCAGTCTCGCAGTGCGTCCAGGTTTCCTAGATAAAGGCATTTATCCAATCCAATGCAAACATTTGCTAGTCCTCGAGTAATTTTGCGGGTCACAAAAGTTTCACCACGCCGAGGACTCTCATGGTTAAACAGTATGCCGTTGCAGGCGAACATACCATACGCTTCGCGATAATTAACTGTAATCCAATAAGCATAAAGCTTCGCTACCGCGTATGGTGACCTCGGGTGGAAAGGTGTGCTCTCCCTTTGTGGGATCTCTTGGACCTCGCCATAAAGCTCTGAAGTCGATGCTTGATAAAACCGGGTTTCTGTCAAACCCAAAAAACGAATGGCCTCTAAGAGTCTAAGCGCCCCCAAAGCATCAACGTCTGAGGTGTATTCTGGCGCCTCGAAGCTCACAGCCACATGGCTTTGGGCACCTAAGTTATAGACCTCGTTAGGACGAACTTCTGCTAATATTCTTGTAATATTAGAAGTATCAGAGAGGTCCCCGTAATGGAGGTGCATCGAGGGCTTTACTGCGTGAGGATCCTGATAGATGTGATCAATTCTTTGTGTATTGAACGAAGAAGACCGCCTCTTAATTCCATGGACTTCATAGCCCATGCCCAAAAGAAAATCTGCCAAATATGAACCGTCTTGCCCTGTGATTCCAGTAATCAATGCAACTTTTGACATCAATCAGTCCAATTCTGTTCTTAAAATCTGTGCCCGGCTACTAAAGTGCCGATTCTATTATTTTAAATATTTGATAACAGCAAAAAATTCTTGCCATGATACCGTATTTAATTTCTCAAATGCGCTCTGCAAAACGATATTCCAAGTCGCTCCGCCTCACGAAACGCACTGCTCGCTTTACAAGTGCATTGTAAAAATAACAAACCATATGATACAGAGACCTGGCTAACGAAAGCTTAAAGATCAACCGATAAATCAAAAATTGGAAAATGGCTGAGCGTATCTTGGAAGCCGAAAAGCTTCCTTCGCGAAGCCGATACAAAGCGAGAGGTTCAGAAACGCCCACGATAAGCTTGCTCGACTTACTATCGATTTTTTGAAAAATCTTAAGCCACGTGGAATAATCTTCATGGCCAATATAATTGATAAACTTTGACCAAAAAGACCCTTCTAAATACTCAGCCCCATTAGAAAAGAGATGGTCGCCTAGCATCACACGGTCGTAAACAACTGTAAGGCATCCCACAACGCTTCCACTCAGCATAAGTTCGAAAGAAGTTGTCTCCGGCGCCCGGTAAACCGTGCCATACAAAGAGCCATGACGAAATATGACATAAGAAGAAAAGCAAAAAACCGCGTTATTTTTTTGCATTGCGCCTAATTGTATCTCGAGTTTTCTCGGCAGCCAAGCGTCATCCGAGTCAAGAAAAGCTAAATAGCGCCCCCTGGCAGCGCTTATACCGATGTTACGGGCCTTTGCTGGGCCCCCGTTCTGAACCGTCTTTAAAAATTTAATTCGTTTATCTTGTTCGGCAAACCTGCGTATTACTTCCGCCGTTTTATCGATGGATTGGTCATCAATAATAATCAATTCGAAATGTGTAAAAGTCTGATGTAAGGCACTAATTATAGAATTTTCTATTGTGTCTTCACAATTATAAGCCGGCATTATAATTGAAACTAGATTAGGGTCTTCTGCACACATTTAAATTTCCCTATTAAACGGCATTCATTAAGGCGGCGCGCCAATTGCTCAATGAGCCTCTGGCAGTCCGCTCACTTGCCGTCGCCATTTTAACACCAAGCGACCAAAAAACCACCTGCAATCGTCGAATCGACGCAGCACCCTGGCCTCAAAATGCTATGAGCGGACCGCAGAACTCTCCTATCGTAATGACGGCATGCCTGGATGAGCCTATTAGCCGACACCAAACATCCTCCCGGGCTCAACTAAACCAGAGCGCAACTAAAGCAGATTGCTCCTGATAGCGATAAAGAGAACGCGATCTTCGTGCTTATCAGCAACACTTCATTTAAATACGAAGGCGTCTTTCACCTGTGAAGCCGCGCCTTCATTCGACTTACTAAAATAATACCAGCGTATACGAAAAAGATTATAAGCGCGACAATCAAAGGCTCCATCAAATAAAGTCTTGAAACAATAATAGGAAGCCCCACTAAGGCATAGTACAGTGGCAGTCCTAGACGCCAACCGATTGCGCTATTTAGATAGTGATGAAGGTGGTATTGGTCTGCCGAAAAGGGATGGCGGCCATCAAAAAGACGGCAGACGAATAATCGGATTGCGTCCAGCACGGGAACTAAAAACATAATGGCTACATCAATCGTGTTAAAGCCTACATTGGATCGGTGGATCCATATTGTCGCTAGCCCCACAAAGGCGCCGATACCATATGTGCCCGCGTCACCAAGGAAAAGCCTACCGCCTAAGTTGGCGCCCAGAACAATAAACAGGCCTATGACCAAAGAGACAATGACAAGCGTTAAGGGGTGCCATCCGTAAGATAATAGTGCCAGTAGCCATATAATCGCTACCCCGCCAACTAGACCATTGCGTCCGTCAGCCATATTAACTGAATTCTGAAAGGCCAGCAGGCAAAATACCGAAAATGGAATCGCGAGCAAACTTAATTCAATCTTTAAGTTAATACCCTGAAGGTCAAGGGCAGAGACCACAAAATCGGGCCTAATCGATATGGCCACACCAAAAATGCCTGAGCAAATAATCAGTCTAAATAATGCCGGAATGTGACGCCGATCGTCAACAAACCCTACGAGCATAGAAGCTAGGGTTGCAAATGCTAGCGCCAAGTAAGAGAGGCCGTGCGATGATGACATGCCCTCTTGGCAGAACTGCAGCAGAAGTATCGCAATCGTCGGTGGAAGTGCTGCAAGGCCACCAACAAGTGGGGTCGGCGCGGCATGGGCCTTATGCTCCTGGGCTCCTGGGTGATCAACGACACGCAAGCGCATTGCAATCTTGTTGCAGAAAAAAACAACAAATGTTGAGTATAAGAACCCAAGGCCCAGCATTAAATAAATTATCATTCCGTCATTAAGCATAACATCCAACCACTGAATTTAAAGGCATAAAAAATATCAAAAATTCAATTATTTTTTGTAAGTGTTAGGTCAGTTATCTTCACCATTGAGTTCAACTGCTCCTCGGATCCAAGAGTAGTTAAGTCTAATCGTAGCAGATTACAGTTTTCTGGTACCTTGACAGAAAGCTGCACTAACTTTGAGTTCGCGGTGGAGGGCACAAAGCGATCTACAATAAGCTGAGCCCCATTCTCGGCTGCGCAGTACACACTCCAGCGAAGTGAGGCACGCGGAGAACTTGGCTCATAAATCGATCTATGCCCCAACACATATGTCGAGGCTGAAATTACAGCCACATCCCGCGACGCAATAAGGCCCCGGGCTGTCGGAGCCACGGCCACATCGATTGTACCATCACCAGAGGCGCTGGCAGAAATTTCGTCTGACTGGCCTAGGGTCCACGACAGCGGTCGCCACTTCGGATCGAGATTATCGCCACCCGGAGCGAAGGCACGAAATGCGCCTCCGTCAAGATTGGGCGCGACAAGGGAGAATAATTTCCATGCATCGCCAGCCACACCTGATTGGAGCATCCGGTATATGATGCGCGCATTGCTGACGGCATACCCATCGCCTCTAAGCCTTGAAGCTATAGGCTCCACTAGGTCTCGATATTGACCAACTTTAAGTCGCTGTGACGCCAGATCCAAAAAAGGCACACTCCAACCCCACCTCGTCTCTTGGTTTAAAAAGGGTCGTATCGCATCCCTGACTTCGGGATAGGCAACTGCCGACACAAGGACGGGAAGAAGGGTCGTCTGCATTGCGGGATGCACAGACAGCAGGGCGTTGTAGTGACTGACGGCACCCTTCACATCATCCGCCGCACTTTTCTGCTCAATCATCCACAACTGGCTAATGGCATCGCGGCGAGAAACAGAATCGGCAGAAGCCATGAGGGTATTCGCCAGTCCGGATTGACCAATAGAGGCCGCCCTCAATCCATAAATAGACAGGAGACTGGCATTTAGTGGGCGGCTAACGAGCGATGACCGCGCCGCATCGGCGTCGCGCCTTGAGATTATAAACTGCGGATTATTTTTCAGTTCAGCAGCGAAGTCATTTACGGCAGCCAAGCCGTCGGACGGATCCGCTGAATACGCAATTTTTGGGTCAGCTTTCCGCAAATAGGACTGAGTGGAATTATGGCTGGAATAGGCTGCACCGGCCAAGAGGAGGGCGATACCTGCAAGGCGGCCCGCTTTAGACAGAAGCCCCAACCTCATTTAGCCGCGCGCCTCATCTTCTTCACCATAACGCTGGCCATAGCCATAGCCATAGCCATAGCCATAGCCATAGCCATAGCCATAGCCCTTCGCGTCGCCTCCAACCTTTGTGAGGACGATGCCAAAGATGTGTCCATTCACCTGGCGAATGCGTTGAATGGACGCCTTGACGCCCCGCACGGCCGCGCCTCCAGCCTGTACGACGTAGACTACGCCCTCCACAGACTTAGAAATAAGCGGCGCGTCCGTCATGCCCAAAACCGGAGGACTATCGATGACTATATGGTCGAATTGACCAAGGCCCTCTTTCACAAATTGCGCCAGCCGGTCGCCACTCAAGAGCTCGGCTGCGCTTGGCGGGACAGGGCCCGCTGCAATGATGCTCACATTCTTGATGCTTGTCTGCTGCACAATATGCGACCAGTCATTCTCGCCCGCCAGATAGTTGCTAAAGCCCACCTCGTTGGACCCCTCGACCATCGAGTGGATCGACGGCGACCGTAGGTCTGCGTCAACCAAGAGCACGCGCTTCCCAGTCCGGCCGATAATCTGCGCGAGCGCCAGCGAAGTCGACGACTTGCCCTCGGCGGGCCGGGTACTAAGCACCGCAAAGGACTTGGGCAGGCCATGGTTGGTCGCAAATGCCAAACTCGACCGGATAGAGAAGTAGGCGTCGAATAGGTGTGACTTCGGGTCGCGCAATTCCTCGTACAGATTGCCGTCCGCGACGGCAGGCGTCATTCCGAGGAGCGGAACGCCCAAGAGCGGTTCCACCTGCGACGGCTCACGGATGCCCTCGTCGATTTGCTCAAGGGCAAAAACAGTCGCCGCAGCCAAGCCGAGACCAAGGAGCAAGGCGATCGCTAAATTGATCGGCATCTTCGGCGACGATTGTTTGTCGGGAACAATTGCTGGCTCAACGATTGCAATATTGTTTACGCCGACTGAGCCCGCGACACCAATTTCCTTGTAGCGTTGCAAGAGGGCGTCATAGAGTTGGCGATTAGTATCTGCCTCCCGCTGGTAGATGTTATACTGAATATTAGCCCTGTTTTGCCGATCCATGTCACCCTTCAACTGGTCGACTTTTGCCTTGAGTTCGCTCTCGCGCTTCTGGGCCTCTCGATACTCACGCTTGCGCGCATCACCAATGCGCGCCGTCTCGCGCGAAATCGCGGCGTCGATGGTGCGAATTTGCTCGGCATACTGCTGGACGGCAGGGAACTCGGGCTCAAACTGCACGCTGAGCTTTGCATACTCTGCAGCGGCGGATGCACGCTGTTGGCGCAAGCCGGCCAGCGCTGTGCTTAAAGTCGCCTCGGCAGTCGTATCGCCGCCACCCCCAGCCCTCGACTGCGCCTCAATACGTGCGGCGGTCGCCTCGTTCAGCGCCTGCGCCAATTGCTCGAGGCTTGCGCCAACAAGCGTGCGGTTACCGAGTGTCCGCCCGTCGCTGTCGCGTATCTGATCTAGGTTAACGATATCCGCATTTGAGCCGTAGAGAATGACTGCGCGCTCACTCTGGCCAACCTTGTCCTGAAGAGACGCCAGGCGCTCCTCCAAAAATTTACGGGCGTCTGCAGTCGAGGCAAACTGGCGATCCATACTGAGCGCTATGAAGGAAGATGCCCACTTATTCGCTATCGCAGCAGACAGTTCTGGGACCCTGCTCGTGTAGGACGCATCGACTAGCTTGGATGTACGAATAGGGGAAATCGAAATATTCTCTAGGAGCAATCCGACAACACGCCGCTTATGCTCCTCTCTCAATTGCGCCTCCGACTTACCCGGCACCTTTTTCGTCATGATATCTGCGTCGAGGCCGTGCGCCTCGAGGAAGCCGGCGCTCTTGTATAGGCCAAGCTCGGAGGCGACCCGCTCGGCGAGGGGCCGAGCCCTCAGAAGGGCATATTGCGTCGCGTAGAACTCCAAATCCTGCGACGTCGTCTGAGCATCCAGGCCCTCAACTTTGGTAATTTGTTTCTGCTGGCGGTCGATCTGCACCTGCACTTTAGCTGTGTAGAGGGGAGCCATGAGAAGCGTCGCGACCACGCCAACCACCAATGTGCCCGCAACGATACCCGTCATCAGCCAACGCCAGCGCAGCGCCGTGTGCCAATATTGCAGCAGTATCGGCGGAAGCAGGCCCTTAGGATTTTGAAGGGCTGGCTGCTCAATCATGTTGGCGGGCGCGTTTACGACTTCGTTCATGTGGAAACCCAATTTAAATATTAGTTTTTGTTGGTGAGCACGTAGACTAAAGGCGCCAGCAGAGGAGTTGCAGCTAAGAAATCTTTCCAGATTTTGCGCCCCTGGGAATCTCCGACCATGACGACGTCACTCGCGTAAATTTCAGGGTCAGGATAAGTCCCCTTTTGAATTGCCTTAACATTGAAGAGAGCCGCATAGTCTTTCCCGCCGACGGTCCGGAAGACCGCGACTGAGCTACGAGACGAAATATCAGTCCAGCCCTCGGCCGACGCAATTGCCGTCATGAGCGTCATCTTGCCGACAATGGGGTACACCCCTGGCTTCTTCACCTCGCCGCCAATGGTGACCGTCTGGCTCACTATTTCCTTCAGATTTACGCTGACTTGGGGGTTCTTAATGAAGCGCCCGCGAAACAGGTCCTGCAGGACAATGCTCACCTCGCCCGGCGTCTTGCCTGCGACTTCAACCGTCCCGACAAGGGGGAAGGTTATGCGGCCGCTGGCGTCAACCTGGACTTCCTTATCGCTTAACTCCTCGCTGCCGAAAACGTCGATCGTCAGCTTGTCAAATGGTCCCACGCGATAGGGGCGATCCGATGCCTGTAAGTCAGCCGATGTCGGCGCAGGCATTTCATCTATCCTGACCATTTGTAGGTCCGCACGCTGCTCGCCGTCCGCCGCCGACACGCAGATAGGAAGTAGGAGTAGAGAGAGGCCAATACCGAGGGACTTAAAGATCTGCATGCCGCACCTTATTGATGATCAGACTTGTTAAACAAATTTTGGGATGCCGACGCCCAAATGGCCGCCAAGACAAATACCGCCGACAAAATCGGCGTCCGGACCGGATAGTCAGATATACTTGCAATTGCGAGAAGAATTATGCCCACAATGCCCAGGCGTGTAAATAAAGCTGCGTCGCCCGAGGCGCGCGCGCCCCGACAGACCGCCGCAGCAAGAGAGACTGCTACCAAAAGCGCCAGCAACGCACCAGGAATGCCGGCCGTAAACAAAATTTCCAACACCTCATTATGTGCATGATTGGAATAGGTTGGCCGCAGCAAGTTATCGGGTTCCAAGACCCGATACGCCTCAGCATAACTCCCAACGCCCGTCCCCCACGGGAGGTATTGAGGAAGCATGTCTATGATGCTCTGCCAGACAGGCCAGCGCAAATCTTCAGTCTGATCTTCGAGGCGCATAATTGCGACATCGCGCGACGCCCAAACCGTGGCCCACACTAGTGCCCCGACGCTCGAAAACGCCGCAGAGTAGCGGACCCAGGGTCTAATCGCGACCCGCGCGCGCGGTAAGAGCCCAAATGCAAATATGAGAACGAGCGAGACGCCCGCCACCAGCAGCCCCGTCCGCGAACCCGTGACCAGCACGAGCGGCACAATGACCAGGCACATGGAGGCACCCGCAAATGCCTCGATCTTGCGCGGCAATCCCATCGCAACGCCGGCACTGATCGCCACCGCCGCCATCGGAAAAATGAGCGCCAGAAGGGCCGCCTGATGGTTTCGGTTCACAAACAGGCCCTCGGCGCTAGATGGGGATTGGAGGGCATAAAGCGCAATGTTGACGCCCGTCGCCTGCAATAGCCCTACAGCGGCACTCGTGAAGGATAGCAGTAGAACTACACCCAACGCACGTCGCTGCCGCAGGCCATCAAACTGGGAGGCCAAGACCAGCACAGCGAATGGAACCGACAGCGACAGCAATGCATTCATTGTCGTCTCTGGCGACATCGACAGCGGTCGAGAAATTTGGCCAAGGCCGGCGGCCTTGTCGATGCCCACAATGACCTGCCGCCCAGGCAAGTTACTCCACACATCGTAAGGAAGCGGGATCAAATGCGCCGCCGTCAGCAACGTGGCCAGGCCGAATATCAGCCAGACCGCCCAAAACTGACGAATATGTTCAAGTCTGAGAGACCAGAGACCAATAGCCGCCACGACAAAGGCGAGCGGACGCAGGAAGATGAGATGCGGCTCGTCGGACCAGCTACTGCCGCCGGCGAAGAAGACGGCAAGCATAAACATCGAAAACAATATAAAGGGAATGTCTAGGGAGCGCCTCGCTCGAGAAGCTTTTGTAACAGACATCTGCATAGCCTAACATTAGAACGCCTACCGAGCGGGGACAATAAAAAAGATGATAAAAAAAGGGGCGATGAACGCCCCTTTTTCTTCTCAGCGGTTAGGCTGAAATTACTTGCTGTCGCTACCGTCGGAAGCGATAATGATACCACCCACAACCGCAGCAGCGGCGAGAACAGCGATAAGCGTACCCGAGGTAGCTTTAGCCTTGC
>Ga0078894_10000770_pt1 | contig 22813 bp, 23 predicted proteins | sample LauGreSu1BDMLBSD_2_FD_67506 | JGI IMG/M metagenome (GOLD analysis project Ga0078894, IMG submission 67506) | Freshwater lake microbial communities from Lake Michigan, USA - Su13.BD.MLB.SD (version 4) (version 4) | ecosystem: Environmental > Aquatic > Freshwater > Lake | place: Lake Michigan... | reverse complement strand
ATCGATGTTATTGAATCCTTTGAAAGCTTGACATTCAATGTGTCTACTTTGCCAGTTTTTTTTATTGTTGTATCAACCTTGGCAGAGAGTTTTGTTGTGTCGCCTTTTGCGGTTCTAACGGGATCTTGTGCCTGTGTTGATAATGTTAAAAAGAAGGTACTCCCTGAACACAAAATCAAGAAAAAAAGATAATTTAAACTAAATTTGCTGTGAGTTTGTGGCATATTGATCGGCGGGCAAAAATAATCAATTTAAGTGGTAAGATATTGTGAAGTTTGAAATTCAACTTATTACCTCGAAAGTCCTTTTAGGCATGACAAAAAAAAGCTTTTTTAGGGTCGTCTTAGTGCTAACTACTTTAGTTGGTCCACTCTATTTATTTTCACAAACAACTAAAGCCCCAAGGATAAAAACCATCATAATCGATGCGGGTCATGGTGGAACAGACCAAGGTGCCAGGGGTGTCTATTCCACTGAAGCCCAAATAACATTACAAATTGCAAGCAAGTTGGATCTGCTCTTACGACAGGAACTGCCAACTACAAGAATTGTAATGACCAGAACAACTGATATTTACCATAGTCCAACAGAAAAAGCCAATATTGCAAACCGTGAAAATGGGGATTTGTTTATTTGCATCCATGTAAATGCTGCACCTCCAAGAAAAGAAGTAGTTGGCTATAAAAATGTTGTTTACTATACCGGTAAAGGCTCCAAAAGGAAAAAACATTATAAAAAGCAACCAATATACCGATCCTCCCCCAATCCTGTATTTGGATCTTCCACCTATGTATGGGCTGCAGACAGGGGTGATGAAAAAGCTGAAGGCCTAGCAAATGACTTGCGCTTCGAATCAGACGCTGAGATCATGGACGTACCTGATCCTAGCAGTCCAGAAGCCATCATCAAAGCAAGACTATGGAGTCAAAAATTCTTCAAAAACTCTGTTCGATTGGCCAGTATGATCGAAGGTGAGTTTTCAAATACAGGAAGAAAAAGCCTTGGTGTATTGCAAAGAAACTGGAAAGGGATCTGGGTATTGCAGGCCACCAATATGCCTGCCGTGTTAATAGAAACTGGTTATATCACAAATAAAGAGGAAGAAGATTACCTTAATAGTGAAGCCGGACAAATTGAAATGACAAGAGCCATTGCCAATGCAATATTGACATACAAGCAACAGGTAGATGGACCTATAAAGTGATCAGAAGAAAAAATAATTATGATTAAAGTTTCAAATGAATTTAAAGTTGGTGCATTGGCTGCCATCGCAATAACATTACTAATCCTAGGATTTAATTTCCTGAAGGGAAAAAATGTTTTCGAAAAAAAATCAACCAACTATGTGATTTTTTCTAAAACAGAAGGACTAAATATTTCTGATCCCATAAAAATAAACGGCTTACGTGTTGGATCAGTGGAGGCAATGCAAGAAAAAGATGCAGACCTAACTGGTATTATTGTATCATTTCATCTCATAAGGGAAATCAATATCCCAAAAGATTCTTATTGTAAGATATCATCATCACCATTGGGATCCGGAGCCATTCTAATCACTCTTGGGAACTCGAAAGAATTTATAAAAGATGGAGATACGTTAAAAGGGATTGATTCAAAAAGCATGATGGAAACTGTTGGCGAAACCCTTAATCCAACAATTCAAAACGTCAACCGAACAATCAGCTCCTTGGATTCTACCATCAAGAAAATTGGCAATATTTTCGACGACAATGCGAATAGAAATATTAGCGTAATGATAAGTGAGTTGTCTCAAACCAGCTCAAGATTAAATGCAATGATGAAGCCTGGTGCTGGAAGCCTGGCAAAAACATTGGAAAATATTGAAGGTATTACTGGTAATCTAGAGAAAAGTAATGACTCAATCACTACTTTGATTAACAACATCACCAAGGTTTCAAACGACCTTTCAAAAGCACAAATTGACAAAAGCATTGCATCACTTACATCTGCAGCCGAGAATTTGAACGAAATACTCATAACCATCAAGCAGGGCAAGGGTACAATGGGAATGATCATGAATGATAGAAAATTATATGAAAATCTAAATGGAACAGCTAACAGCTTAAATATACTTTTACAAGATTTCAGACTTCATCCAAAGAGATATGTTCAGTTTTCTGTTTTTGGAAAAAAAGATAAGTCCCAACCATTGATGACTGCTTTACCAGATTCATTGAATAAATGAATAAGATTGTGAGTAAATCCAGGTTCATTTTAATAATTCTATTGATTCTTTTCGGCACAAACGGATTTTCCCAAGAAATTTCCGAGTGGGACGCAATCCAAAAAAAGAATGCGGCAAAGTTGAAAAAAACATTAAAAAAGATTGAAGCGATCAACAAAAGGAATAATAGAAAAAGGATCAATTTCGATTCAATCAAAACAAATAAGAACCAACAATTAAAAGAGATTGAAGCACCCAAAACAACCATCATTTCTGAATCTGATTCAACTAAAAAAGTAAATCAGTCACAGTACATTCAAGTTTTAAAATCGGATGTATTCAGACGTGTGAAAATGGACTCCCTGAACATTTTAAACATACTTGTCGGAAATGTTTTAATGAAGCAGGAAAACACACTTTTCTATTGTGACAGTGCAATTCAAAATATTGGCGTTAATGTAATTGAAGCATTCGGAAAAGTTCACATCAACGATTCTGACAGTATACATACTTATTCTGATTATCTTAAATACTTCGGAGAAACCAGGGTTGCCACACTAAAAGACAATGTTAAGTTAACTGATAGGAAAGTAACTCTAACAACTGATGAATTGGAATATGATCTTAATGCTAAATTAGGAACATATTTAGATGGAGGCAAGGTTGTAAATGGCAGTTCAGTTCTTACAAGCACACAGGGCTATTATTACGCTGATACCAAAGATGTCTATTTCCAAAAAAACGTAATGCTTGTAGACCCCGAATATATCATGATCACGGATACGCTGCTTTACAATACGAGTACAGAAACCGCAAGCTTTTTAGCGATCACTACCATTCGAGATGACAAAACCAGGATAAAAACCAGGAGTGGATTCTATAACCTAAAAACAGGAAAGGCTAAATTTACAAATAGGCCTATTTTAATTGATAGTGTGCAAATGGTAATAGCAGATAACCTGACTTACGACAAAATATCTGGAGAAGGAACTGGAGATGGAAATGTTTTTTACAGAGATTCATCTCAGGGCATATCGATGCTTTCTGGTGGAGCCTTTTTCAATACAATTTCTAAAGAAGTTAAATCTTATAGAAGTCCTGTTTTGATAATGAAACAAGATAATGACAACCTTTACATGGCAGCCGACACATTATTTTCTGCTTACCAAAAAATCGAACCTGTCAATCAACCAAACAAAATAGATTCTGCTGGAAAACGAGACAGTCTAGATCTAAAAGTGACGCCAGATTCAATTGCTTTAAAAGTGGATTCATCGTTAAACGCATTAACTGATTCTGTAAATAAAATAAATCATGTTGATTCAACCACCAAGAAAGACTCTTTGGTAATTGAATCAATCAAGGACACAACTAATAAAATCACTTCTGTAAAAAAAGAGGTTGCTGATAGTTCAAAAATCAAATCAGCTCTCAACAGTAATCATAACAGAACAGATTCCTTGATCAAAAAAGATACTTCACAACATATTGATACAAGAGATTCTGTGAGGTATTTCAAGGGATATCATAATGTCAGGATGTACTCAGATTCAATTCAAGGTAAATGTGATAGTATTTACTATTCCTTTATTGACTCGGTATTTAACTTTTATAAGGAACCTGTAATTTGGTCAAATGGCAATCAGATATCAGGAGATTTCTTAAAGCTGACCACAAAGAATAAGCAAGCAGATCAATTTATTGTAGATAAAAACGCAATATCAATCAGCAATTCTGGTGATGGGCTATTTAATCAGCTTAGAGGCTCAAAAATGATAGGCATTTTTAAAGATGGTGAAATCGATAGCATTCGTGCAATTGGTGAGGGCCAAAGCCTTTATTATTTGCAAGATGATGATAGTGCATATGTTGGAATGGATTTTACAGAAGCCAGTGATATCATCATGACATTTAAAAACAGGGAATTGAAAAAAGTAATTTGGGTAAAGGGCGCAAAAGGAACAACATACCCTTTCAATAAAATCCCTGATGATAAAAGACAACTAAAAAATTTCAGGTGGCTTGAAGCTATTCGACCAAAGAATGCTGGCGAATTGTTTGGAAAATAATTCAGACTTTGGAAGTTGACAGACCTCAATGCCCTATCGCAGCAAGATAGCGCTCCGCATCAAGAGCAGCCATACACCCACTTCCGGCGGCCGTTACAGCTTGTCGATAATTCTTGTCTTGAACATCCCCACAAGCGAAAACTCCTTCGACATTGGTCTTTGTTGTTCCTGGTAATGTTTTAATGTAGCCTGCATCATCCATATCTATGTAGCCATTGAAAATTGATGAGTTTGGCTGATGACCAATTGCTACAAAAAAACCAGCAATTGGAATTTCTTGTTTCTCACCGGTTTTGTTATTAATTATTCTCACAGCTTCAACTTTATTTTCACCCAAGATCTCATCAGTATCAGTATCCCAGTAGATCTTGATATTGGGTGTATTCTTAACACGGTCTTGCATGACTTTTGACGCCCTCATTTCACTTCTGCGAATAAACATATGTACGGTTGTACAAAGCTTACTCAAGTAGTGTGCTTCTTCTGCAGCTGTATCACCCGCACCAACAATTGCCACTTCTTTACCCCTGAAGAAAAATCCATCACATACTGCACAAGCACTCACACCAAATCCGTTTAATCGTTGTTCACTTTCTATACCAAGCCATTTTGCAGATGCTCCAGTAGCAATAATAACTGAATCTGCATGTATTTCCTTTTCTTCATCAATCCATACTTTGAATGGTCTTGATGAAAAATCAACTTTTGTAGCAAGACCAAATCTGATATCAGCACCCATCCTTGAAGCTTGCTTTTCAAAATCAACCATCATTTCAGGTCCTTGAACACCATTTGGATAACCAGGATAATTTTCAACCTCTGTTGTAATTGTGAGCTGTCCCCCAGGCTGTATACCTTGATATAAAATCGGATTCAAATTAGCTCTTGAAGTATAAATAGCAGCTGTATAACCTGCAGGTCCAGATCCGATGATCAGGCAAGTCGTTTTCTCAATATTGTTATTAGTCATGATTAGATTTTACTGTCTGCAAAAATAAGGTAATATACCGAAAAGGCATAGCCTTGGATGAGAGTCATTATATCCATGTATTTGGAATACACAATTTAATTACTTGCTCGCTATGCTACTTAGGGATGATGAGTGTTCGATATTGCGCTGCGTAGCCACCAAAGTAGCCAATCGCATTACCGGAAACATTTGAAATGATCTTTGTAGGACTTGAGAAAGGGTTGCCAATACTTTGGTAGTTGAATTCAAATGTTCTCCAGAAATCATAGGTTTGTCGATCAATATTACAAAGCTTCAGCGTTATGGTATCACCTCTTTTGAATGAACCTCTTTCTCCCTGCGGGCCAAGATTTTTATCAACACCTTTATCGATTGAAACGGAATAGGTTTTGCCATCTATAAGTGCGTCATCAAAAACGCTATTTTGTCCTGGTAAAAATGGCGTGCTATTAACCTTTGTAAAGTAACGAATACAATCTCCAAGACCAGGACGATCGGTTGCTTTTATCATTAATAATACATTCATTGTATCATCACCAAAAGGAGGTCTTTCCCACCAAAGTGAATCAATTCGCCTGGTTATCTCAGGAATGGTTGTTGATGATTTATATGTATCAGTACCAATTTTTACGATCAAGTTGTATGTCCCTTTTGATACTCCCAACAATTTATTGGTAGTATAAAAGTAAAGTACACCAGCACTTGTTTTTGTAGAATCACCTTGAAGAATAAAGTCATTTTTGCCATCATTGATGACAACACTGGCATTACGAACATACGATGATGATATGGTTTCAGTATTGACCTGTTTAAAGTAATTCAGGCTATTAGATAAAACAACCACTGGAGGCAATCCATTTTCTATAGTTGCATCAACTACGAGCTCAGGCTTACTTACATCAAGATTAAGTTCGATTTCCTTTTCACAGGATATCAGAAAGAACAATGAAATGATAAAAAATAAATTGCGCATACTATCTAACAAAAAATGAAAGAAGGTGTTCAAAAAAAAGCCCCGCATTTGCGGGGCTTAAAATCAGTAATTACTAACCTAAATAAGCCTTTAATGCACTGCTATATCGAGCTTTTTGTAAACGTTTTATAGCTCTCTCTTTAATTTGACGTATACGCTCTTTTGTAAGGTCATATTTTTGACCAATTTGTTCTATCGTAACACCATTCTCACCATCCAAACCAAAATAGGCATTTACAATCTCAGCCTCACGAGGACTCAATGACTTCAATACACGTTTGATCTCAGCACGAAGTGAATCTTTCATCACATCATCATCTGTGTCATCACCACCTTGCAATAAATCACCCATCGCCACGTCTTCTGCCTCATGAACTGGAGCATCTAACGAAGTATGTCTTGTATTGCTTTGAAAAATATTGTTGATCTCAGTTTCACTCATTTCAAGAATATCAGCCAACTCTTCAGTTGAAGGCTCACGCTCATGCTCTTGCTCAAAAGCCATGTAAGCCTTATTTGCTTTGTTGTATGTTCCAATTTTATTCTGAGGAAGTCGAACAAGACGACCTTGCTCAGCCAATGCCTGTAAAATTGATTGGCGGATCCACCATACAGCATAAGAAATGAATTTGAAACCTTTAGTTTCATCGAAACGTTGAGCAGCTTTGATCAATCCCAAATTCCCTTCATTAATAAGATCACTAAGTGAAAGACCTTGGTGTTGATACTGTTTCGCAACAGAAACAACGAAACGTAAATTGGCTTGAACCAATTTATCCAAGGAACGCTGATCGTTCATTTTGATTCTTTGTGCAAGCGTTGTTTCTTCTTCAGGACTGATCATTGAAATTTTTGAAATTTCCTGAAGGTATTTTTCAACTGCCTGCGAATCGCGGTTCGTAATCTGTGTAGCTATTTTTAATTGCCTCATGGTATTGTTTGCTTCTTCGGTTCTATGTAAATCTTACTTCCAAAGTCATCTTTTATGTAGAATATAAAATGAAAGAAATTGGCTGAATGCAAAATTAAAATTCATTTTCCACAAATCAGTCATAATCTTCACAAAAGCTGAAGTTTATTTGATTTTTTGCGTAAAAAGTTCTTAAAATGTTGATAAAATGCCCATTTCTGCAATTCTTCAAATTTATGACTGAATTGAAAAAAGTTCAATATAAAAACACCATATCCGTTAATTTCGCTGCATGATAATCGATCTTAGGTCCGACACCGTAACAAAACCTTCGCCCGCAATGCTAGATGCAATGGCATCAGCCCATTTGGGAGACGATGTATTTGGGGAAGATCCCTCAATTAATGAGCTTGAAACGCTTGCGGCCTCTATGTTTGGCAAAGAAAAAGCGTTGTTTTGTCCGAGTGGTACCATGACCAATCAAATTGCCATCAAATGCCATACCCAGCCGGGAGATGAAGTTATTTGTGATGAATTATCACATGTATACCAATATGAAGGTGGTGGCATTGCCTTTAATTCGAGCGCCTCGGTAAAACTTCTTCATGGGAACAGGGGTAGGATCAATGCTGATATGGTAAAAGCAGCCATCCAACCTGATGATGTGCATAAGCCAATTTCAAGCTTGGTGGTTGTTGAAAACACTGCGAACAGGGGCGGTGGAAGCTGTTATGAATTTCAAGAGATCGAAAAAATTTCTTCTACATGCAAAGAAAATGCCCTGGCCTTTCACATCGATGGGGCTCGTTTATTCAACGCCATTGTTGCTAAAGGAGAAAGCCCTATTCAATATGGAAAGGCATTTGATACCATTTCCATTTGCTTGAGCAAAGGCCTAGGCGCTCCAGTTGGTAGCTTGTTGTTGGGAGATACCCATTTCATCAAAAAAGCCAGGAGGATCAGAAAGGTATTTGGAGGTGGTATGCGGCAGGCAGGTAGCTTAGCAGCTGCAGGCACATTTGCCCTTAAAAACAATATTGAAAGACTAGCAGAAGACCATCTTAAAGCAAAAGAAATTGAAAAAGTGCTTTTGAAGAAACCCTTCATAAAGGAAATATTCCCTGTTGAAACCAATATCGTCATTGCAGAATGCCTACCTGATTTTAATATGAATGACTTCATTTTAAAAATGAAGGAAATGGGAATTCTGTTTTTTGCCATCTCCCCCAACAGATTCAGAATGGTGACCCATCTAGACATTTCCAATCAGATGCAAGAAAAACTACTCGAAACAATTCACAATATTAACTAATGGCTTTCCCTTCAATCAACCCTACTCAAACTGCAGCTTGGCAGAAACTTTCATTGCATGCCAATGACATGAAGTCTGTAACCATGAAATCCCTTTTCAAAACAGACCCAAATCGATTTGCTGCATTTTCTCAAATCAATGGAGACCTGCTTTTCGACTATTCAAAAAATATATTATCGAAGCAAACAATTGACCTACTGATCGAACTTGCCGAAGAATGTCAATTGAAAGAGGCCATTGAGGCAATGTTCAAGGGGGAAAGAATCAACCAGACAGAGAACAGGGCTGTACTCCACACTGCATTAAGGAATTTTTCCGGTAAGCCCCTTTTATATGAGGGAGACGATATCATGCCCAACATTAAAAAAGTCCTAAACCAAATGAAGGAACTCTGCAAAAAGGTGCATTCCGGAGAGTGGAAAGGATACACGGGCAAACCCATCAAGCACATTGTAAACATCGGCATAGGTGGAAGTGACCTTGGTCCCGTGATGGTAACGGAAGCCTTGAAGCCATATTGGGTTGAAGGCATGCAAATTCATTTTGTTTCAAATGTTGACGGCACACATATTGCTGAATGTCTGAAACTTATAGAGGCTGACTCAACCATTTTTTTAGTTGCATCAAAGACATTTACTACCCAGGAAACCATGACAAATGCCCATACCGCAAGAGAGTGGTTCCTTAATTATGCCATCGATCCATCACATGTGGCAAAACATTTTGTTGCACTTTCTACCAACGAGAAAGCAGTCACCGAATTTGGGATTGCCAAAGAGAATATGTTTGAGTTTTGGGATTGGGTTGGAGGGCGATACAGCCTTTGGAGTGCTATTGGCTTGTCCATTGCACTAACAATTGGCTATGACAATTTTGAGATGTTGCTGAAAGGAGCCAATGAAATGGATGAGCATTTTAGCACTGCCCCATTTACTCAAAATATTCCTGTGAAGATGGGCTTGATCGGACTTTGGTATGTTAATTTCTTCGGCGCCCAGTCAGAAGCCATCCTACCCTATGACCAGTACATGCATCGATTTGCCGCCTATTTTCAACAGGGCAATATGGAAAGCAATGGTAAAAGTGTTGATCGGAATGGAAAGTCTGTTGACTATTCAACAGGTCCCATCATCTGGGGTGAACCAGGAACCAACGGACAGCATGCTTTCTATCAATTAATTCACCAAGGAACCCCTCTTATTCCGTGCGACTTCATTGCCCCGGCTATAAGTCACAATAAAATTGGGGATCACCACCAAAAATTAATGTCCAATTTCTTTGCACAAACTGAAGCATTGATGAATGGAAAGACCAAAGATGAAGTTGAAAAAGAATTGTCATCGATGAGTGAAGCAGAAAAATCCAACATAACCCCATTCAAGGTATTTGAGGGTAACAGGCCCACCAATTCATTTTTGATCAAAATGATCACTCCATTTGAATTGGGAAAACTGATTGCCGCCTATGAGCATAAGATATTTGTTCAAGGTGTGTTATGGAACATTTTCAGCTTTGATCAGTGGGGCGTGGAATTAGGGAAACAATTGGCTAATAAAATATTGCCAGAATTATTGAAAGATGGAGAAATTGCTAGTCATGATAGTTCAACAAATGGACTGATCAATGCCTACAAGTCAATGCAATAGCTGAGGTTTGATAATCTGTAAAAGGGATCAGGATTATTTAGCCCTTTGCGTCTCAACATTAGAAACCCAGGTATTGAGCAGATAATGTCCCCCAAATAGCAAGGTGCTAAATACGAACGTAGCCAGTAAACTGTTTGTATAAAACGGAACTCCGTCAATATACGTTTGAACTAAGCCAGAAAGGGTCTTCCCTCTTTGAAATCCACCATTGCCAGCCCAAACTAACAAATTAGACAGGATGAAAAAAACTGTTGGAGAGGCCAAGGAGCCCTTAGCAATAGAAGGTATGCTTTTGGGATTCACAAAAAAACCAACAATGGTTAATGAAGCAAAAAGCAAATAGTTTTCAACCTGCCCTTCATAAAATCCATTAATTTCTGTTAGTCCAAATGAGTAAAGTGCTTCATATAGACAATCTGAAATCAACAATGAAAGGATCGGGAGCAAGAATGCGATTTTTTTATCCTTCAACATAGCACCTCCAAATAATGCCATAGCAAACTGTGGTGCAAAGCCCCATGGACGACCTGGGATAGCTCTATAAAGAGCTGCGATTATGATAAGTAGTAAAAAAGAAATCAGTGTATTTTTAGAAAGCTTCATGTTTTATTGTTTCAACAACAAAAATAGGGATTTCTCACTCTTGGTAAAGAAATCGCCAATACAGTTTTCCTCAAACTGTGCATAGCTTATTAAAATGCAAAAGCAATTAACTCAATTTGGAACTGTTGCCACAAATAACAGAAGGTCCTCCTCAACTTTGATCTGAAGATGTTCATTGGGGTTTACATAAAAGGCATTGAATCCATTGCTTTTATATTGAACAGGGCCAATTAGATCTGCCTTGCCAGATAGCATGATCATTATTGAAGGGCCAACGAATTCTAGTCCTTTCATAGTTCCTGATCGAAGGAAAAAAGAATGAAGTTCAAAATCAGGGACCTTCGACGGATAATAAGTATGAATGTTGTTTAAGTTGCCGTGGATTATTGATGGGATTGTTGGCACAAATTCGAGGTTTGAAAGCAACGCTGGAATATCAACATGCTTGTTGGTGAGTCCCGCCCTTAGTACATTGTCAGAGTTAGACATAAGCTCTATATTTTGCCCTTCCAAATATGCGTGAGGCATACCGGCTCCTTGAAAAACTCCTTCTCCCTGCTTTAGATGTAGAATATTGAAAAGATAAATTGAAAAAATACCCCTGTCAAAATGCCCATCATTTGAATCAAATACAATAAAAGCCCTGGCAGCCCAATAATCAGGGCTGTCGCGATTGAATTCCCCTTTTTCAAATCGTGGAATAATATTAGCAGCATGAACAGATAGCAGTCGATCTATCTCCTGCTGAGGCAATTCCATTATTTTTTTATACAGCGATCTGATACCTCCATCAAGGAAATCACTTTTAAATGAGTTTAAAAGAGGGTACTTATCAAGCCTAATTTCAATATCAGCAGAAAAACCATGTAAAAGCCAAAAATCACTCAGTGCTACCATGATCTCGGGCTTATGGTTTTGATCTTTGTAATTCCTATTTGGGGCATCAAGTGGAATGCCTAATTCATTCTCACGATTATACCCCGCTATTGCCGCTTGCTGAGTTGGATGTACCTGGATGGAGAGCATGTCTTTTACATCGAGCACCTTTAAAAGAAAAGGTAAAGCATTGAAATTGGCAAGAACGTGTTGACCAAGATATTTTTTCTTATCGGATTGAATGAATGTTTGCAGCCCCGTAGTTGCATTCTCACTTAACATCACTGATGATACCCCATTAGGATGAACACCTAACCAATACTCTGCATAAGGAAGCTCAACAGGTTCATCTATATTCAATAGATCACGCAAAAAGGTTTTTCCACCCCAAGAATAATGTTGTATTCTCCCCTTTATCCTGTTCATATCACGAAGGTATGCTAGTTATATAAAATAGATTCGAAGTTAAAATAAAAGCAACGATGGCAAGACACAATGATACAGGGAAATTTGGGGAAGAATTGGCACAAAGATGGATAGTTGAAAATGGATATCAATTGATCTATAAAAATTGGAGATGTGGGCATTGGGAAATTGACATGATAGCAACAAAACATAACAAGCTCCATTTTTTTGAAGTTAAAACAAGAAGGAGCTCACAATATGGATTTCCGGAGGACCTGGTAGATAAAAAAAAGCTTCACTTTTTTATTTCTGCAGGCACAGAATATATCAGGCAACATCCTGATTTCAAGTGGATCTGTTTTAATATTCTCTCAATTACACTTTTTGATGAAAAAAAGCCAGATTTTTTTTTGATTGAGGATGTTTACACTTAAGGAAGGACCTTATTTCAAAAGATCTTGAAGGGTGTTTTGTAAATCCTGTCCACGCAAGTTTTTCCCAACTATAATTCCATTAGGATCAATCAAGTAATTCTGTGGGATGCTTTGCACTTTATATTTCACCGCAACTTCATTACTCCAAAATTTTAAATCGCTTACATGTGTCCATGTTAACTTATCATCTTGAATCGCCTTTAACCAAGGATCTTTTGCCCTGTCCAAAGAAACACCCAAGACTGTAAAATTTTTATCCTTGAATTTTTGATATGCCAATACAACATTGGGATTTTCTTGCCTACATGGTCCGCACCAGCTTGCCCAGAAATCAATCAACACATACTTGCCTCTGAAACTCGACAATTTAACATCGTTTCCACTTGCATCTTTTTGAACAAAATCGATTGCTGCAGATCCTATTGAGCCAAATTTGCTTTCTTGGATAGTACTTGTTGCAAGACGGCCGTAATAACCATTCTTTGCTGCGGTACTTAATTTATTTAACCTAGATTCATTTACTTGAGGATCCTGGATAAGCTGCATGGAAACAAGCAATACAAATGGAGAGACAGGTGATGCAGGATGGTTGCTAATGTATAATTCAGTCTGTCTATTTATTTCAGCGGAAGCATTATCATAATCAGCTTTTATTTTTCCCCCTTCATCTTTTACACGTTGATTTAATTGTTGAGCGGCTGAAGATAATCTTGTAAAAAGTGGATTGAAAATGGAATTAAATTCTAAAAAGTCATTGTGAGTAGCAGAACCTGAAACTGCTGCAGATTGAAGTTTTGTAAAATCACCTTCAATTTTAATGCTTGAGGCATCTAGAAATAAAAGCAATTTTTGTTGTCCATTTTTTGGCTGAATAAAGTACATACCAGGTTCAGACAATTTTCCAGTCATACTAAAACGTTGTCCGTCAGACTTAACCACTAATAGCGGTTCAGCATCTTGTTGATCACTTTTTAGCACAAGTTCTGTCTTATCCAACATCCCTTTAAAAGTGCCATTGATTGTAAAATCATTAGACGCCTGTCCCAATAACAAGGAGGGCAACATCAACATCAACAAAATTGCTTTTTTCATTTATCGTGTCTTTTTTTAAGTACTTCTTTAACTGACTGCAAATTAAACCCTTTGCTGTTAAGCAAAAGTAAATAATGAAACATCAGGTCTGCGGCTTCGTCTAAAAATTTTTCATCATCATTGTCCTTTGCCTCAATCACCAACTCAACAGCTTCTTCTCCAACCTTTTGAGCTACTTTATTGATCCCCTTTTCCATCAAGGTTTTAACATAAGAGGAAGCATCAGTTGATTTTTTTCTCAGTTCGATGATATGCTCGAGATGGTCCAAAAAATCATCAGCATGATTTTTTTCATCCCAACAGGTATCCGCACCAGTATGGCAGACAGGACCAAGTGGCTGCACTTTAAATAAAAGTGCATCAGCATCGCAATCCAGCATAACTGATTTCAATTCCAAAAAATTTCCACTCTCCTCTCCTTTTGTCCACAACCTATTTTTCGACCTGCTAAAAAAAGTTATTCGGGTAGTAGACATGGTTGCATCAAATGCTTCTTGGTTCATGTAACCAAGCATTAAAATCTTGTTGGTACGAATATCCTGTATGATCGCAGGAACCAATCCGTCATGAAACTTATTGAAATCTATCTTTAAGGAAGTCATTTTACGAAGTTAATTAATGTGTTTGTCTAATCAGTATATTATGATCCATCAAATACTGTTTTAAATCAGGGATTTTTATTTCACCGAAGTGAAAAACACTTGCAGCCAATGCTGCATCAGCCAAACCGTGAAGTATTTCTGCGAAATGTTCAGGCCTACCCCCTCCACCGGATGCAATTACAGGAACAGACACAGTTCTTGTTACCAACCCTGTGATATTTTTTGCAAAGCCTTGTTTGGTTCCATCGTGATCCATTGAAGTAAGCAAAATTTCCCCTGCTCCTCGTTCAACTGCTTCAACAACCCAATCCAAACATTTTATGTGGGTGGATTTTCGCCCCCCATTGAGGTAAACATAGCATTCACCATCCTCATGCATTTTTGTATCTACAGCCAATACAATGCATTGGCTTCCAAATTCTCCAGCAAGGCTGTTTATCAACTCAGGGTTGTTAAAGGCTGCAGTATTTACAGAGATTTTATCAGCACCATGATCCAATAGCAGGCGAACATCTTCAACTGAACTGATACCTCCACCCACTGTAAATGGAATATTTATTTTTTGAGCAATCCTGTCAACCAATTGAGCAAGTGTTTTTCGTTTTTCATTGGTAGCAGTGATATCCAAGAATACAAGTTCATCTATTCCTTGTTGAGCATATAATGAAGCAAGTTCAACAGGATCGCCCGCATCTTTCAAATCAACAAAGTTGGTTCCTTTTACCGTTCTTCCATCCTTGATATCCAAACAGGCGATGATTCTTTTTGTAAGCATCTAATCTTTTCTTGTTTGTGAAATAAAATCAGTCAACTCACTTATTGAAATTCTATTTTCATAGATTGCCTTCCCAACAATTACACCACTACAACCAATTGACTTAAGCAAGTGTAAATCATCCATGCAGGACACCCCTCCACTTGCAATAAGATTTAATTCAGGTATCGATCCTATTATCTCTTTGTATAATTCGATTGAAGGGCCTTGTAATTTACCATCCTTACTCACATCAGTGCAAAAAGCAGTTGAAATACCCTTCTTTACATATCCATCCAGATAAGGAATGATCTGTAATTCAAGTTTTTCAGTCCACCCACCTACCATGATGTTGCCTTCCTTTACATCTGCACCAAGTAAAAAATTATTTGAACCAAATTCATCTAGCCATTCAGAAAAAAGTGTTGGATTCTTCGCTGCAATGCTTCCAATTGTTACATATTTAACGCCAAGCTCAATGATACGTTTAATTTCATATTTGCTTTTAACACCGCCACCAAAATCAATTTCCAACTTGGTTTGAGATGAAATTTGCTCAAGCGTTTTCCAATTCAACACAGCACCTGCTTTAGCCCCATCCAGATCAACAAGATGCAGGCGGCTTATCCCACTGTCTTCATATTGTTTTGCGATTTCAACCGGTGAACCCTTGTATTCAGTAATGGCATCATAATCACCTTCAGTAAGCCTTACACACTTACCATCAATAATATCAATTGCCGGTATGATCTGCATATTATTATTTGATGGTTAAAAAATTCTGAAGGATAAGCTGGCCAATATCAGCGCTTTTTTCGGGATGAAACTGAACACCGTAAAAATTATTTTTATGCAATGCTGAACTGAAAACATTGCAATAATCAGTTGTAGCTATTGTATCACATCCTACTTCCGCATAATAGCTATGAACAAAATAGCAATAAGAATCAGATTGAACACCACTAAAAAGATCCGACTTCAACTCACTTATTCTATTCCATCCGATCTGAGGAACCTTTAATGAAGGATCATCCGACTTAAATAGCTTTACTTGTTGATTGAAAACCCCTAGGCACTCAGTATTATTTTCTTCTGAGTGAGCGCACATGAGTTGCATTCCCAAGCATATTCCTAAAAATGGCTGTGTTGCTTGCAAAATAATTTTATCAAGATTTTTTTGCTTTAAATATTGCATTGCAGAGCTAGCCTCGCCAACCCCAGGAAATATGATCTTATCTGCACCAAGTATTTCTTCAATATCATCTGTTACGAGTGCATCAATACCAAGTCGCCCTAAAGCATATTGCAATGACCTAACATTACCCGCATTGTATTTTATCACTGCCAATTTCATGCAAAAGTTAATTTAGTATCCCTCTTATGAAAGTTGATATTGATTGCTTTAGATCGGAGGTAGCTGAAATGGCTTTAATAAATGCCGAACCAATAATTCCTCCATTTGAGTATGGTAAAACTGACTCAAAAGATCTTTTATCACTTATACCAAAGCCCACCAACACAGGATTCTTCAATTGATACGATCTCAACCTTTTTAAATAAGCACTCACATCAGCAAAATCCTCATTATTACCGGTGGTTGAAGAAGAAGAAACAGCATAAAGAAAACCTGAACTTAATTCATCCAATTTACGAACACGCTGCTCACTAGTCTCAGGTGTAACCAAAAAAATAAAATCAAGGCCATGCCCTTTTATAATTGCTTGATACTTGTTTTCAAATTCATATACGGGTAAGTCGGGCAGGATCAAGCCATCAATTCCACACCTTTTCGCTTCAATACAAAAATCTTCAAATCCATATTGAAGAACCGTATTCATATAACCCATCAACACAACAGGAACATGAACTTCTTTTCGCATGCTTTCAAGTTGCTGAAATAATTTTTTTACGGTCATGCCATTATTCAAAGCTACGATACTGCTTTCCTGAATAACAGGTCCATCAGCTAGCGGATCACTATAAGGCATACCTAACTCAATTAAGTCGACTCCATTGTCTTGCAAGGATTTCATGATCTCGATAGTGCTGTCAAGCGCTGGAAAACCTGCAGTGAAATACACATTCAATATGTTCTGTTGTTTGCCGTCAAACAACTCTTTAATTCTACTCATATAATATTATTTGGGCATTTCCATGGCAGTCATATACGTAGCGAGATCTTTATCACCTCTTCCACTTAAACAAATAACTGTTGTGTCTTGATAGGAAAGTTCTAATTCAGGCAATACTGCAAATGCATGTGCCGTTTCAAGCGCTGGGATGATTCCTTCTAATCTTGAAATCTCAAATGCCCATTTCATTGCCTCCTCATCTGTTGCACTTAAAAATTTTCCCCTGCCTGATGAAAAAAGATTTGCATGCATTGGACCAATACCAGGATAATCAAGTCCAGCAGAAATGCTATGTGGCTCCACAACCTGTCCATCTGGCGTTTGCATAACAATGCTCTTACTACCATGCAGCACACCTGGAACACCAAGTTGGGTTGTAGCTGCACTCATTCCACTGTTAACACCATGTCCTGCTGCCTCCACTGCTACAATTTCAACTGAAGGCTCATCCAAAAAATGATAAAAAGCTCCAGCAGCATTGCTTCCCCCACCAACACAAGCAATTACGCGTGTTGGTAATTCGGAACCAGTCTTTTCTTTTAGTTGCTTTCTTGTCTCCAAACTTATTATTGACTGAAAACGTGCAACCATGTCTGGATATGGATGTGGTCCAACCACTGATCCAATAATATAATGTGTGTCATTGGGATGATTGATCCAATCACGAATGGCTTCGTTGGTAGCATCTTTCAAGGTTTTACTTCCGCTAGTAGCTGGAACAACTTTAGCGCCAAGCATTTTCATCCTGGCAACATTGGGAGCCTGACGCACTATATCTTTTTCTCCCATATAAACGATGCATTCCATTCCTTTAAGTGCACAAACAGTTGCAGTGGCAACACCATGCTGTCCAGCACCTGTTTCGGCAATAATCCGCTTCTTACCGAGTCGTTGCGCAAGTAATATCTGTCCAACTGTATTATTTATTTTATGTGCACCGGTATGACAAAGATCTTCACGTTTTAAGTAAATATTGGAATTGAAACGTTCACTCAATCGTTCTGCAAGAAATAATGGAGTCGGTCTTCCAACATAATCCCTAAGCAAGTCATTATATTCCTGTTGAAAAACAGGATCATTGTATATTGAAATATAATTCTCTCGAAGTGATTCAACATTCAAATGAAGCATTTCAGGAATGTATGCACCACCAAAATCTCCATAATAACCTTGCTCATCAGGCTTTGAATACAAAATTGCCATTGCTTATTTTTTTTGAATTGATGATAAAAACATACTCAACCTTTCCATGTCTTTTATCCCAGGAGCAATTTCAAATTTGCTATTAAGATCAAGTGCATACAAGGAAGTTGTTCGTTTACAAAATTCGTTTATTTTGTCCACATCAGCCGAACCAATTCCGCCACTAAGAAAAAAGGAATGATTGATTTCGATTGATGATAATAAATCCCAGTCAAATTGTATTCCAGTCCCACCATAACGCTCACCCATTGTATCAAATAAAAAATGATCTACTACATTTTTATATGAATCTATTTCAGAAAAACTTATTGAAGCACCCACCCTAAATGCCTTTGTCGTATTGACAACCGACTTAATTTCTTTGCAAAAGTCTGGGGATTCATCTCCATGTAATTGTACCATATCCAATTCCCATTCTTTTGCTGTATCAAGAACTGTATTGATTGATTCATTAACAAAAACACCTACTTTTTTTATTTTCAGATTTTCATTTTTCAATAAATAAGCATTTGCAATCCCATTTAAAACATATCTAGGAGAAGGCTTATGAAAAATCAGCCCAGCAAAATCAACACCCATTTCCTCAAGTTTCTTGAGTTGATCCACTTTTGTTATTCCACAAACCTTGATTTTCATGTTTTAGATTTAAATGCTTTTAATAAAATTGCTCAGTGCATCACCCGGATCGGCTGTTTTCATAAAATTTTCTCCAATCAAAAAGCCTGCATACCCATTCTCTCTGAATAAGGAGATTGTAGCAGGGTTGTCAATTCCACTTTCAGCAATCTTCAACTTAGCAGATGGGATTTTTTTAGCCATATCAAGACTACGTTGAATATTAACATCAAAAGTTTTCAGACTTCTGTTGTTGATCCCTACAAAATTAACTTCGTCACATATATGTCCAATTTCATCTTCATCATGCAACTCTAGCAGTACTTCTAACGACAAGCTTCTCGCCAAGGCTGAAAATGCACGAACCTCATTTGGTGCTAGACAAGCAGCGATAAGAAGAATAATATCCGCACCCAAAGATTTTGCTTCATGAATTTGAAAGGGATCGATGATAAATTCTTTTCTCAAAATTGGAATATCAATGTAATCTCGAACAGACAGTATATCATCATCTGAACCACCAAAAAAATCAACATCGGTTAAAATCGAAATGGCTGAGGCTCCAGCAGCTTGATAAGCTTTTGCAACCTGTAAAGGTGATACAGTATTATTAATAACCCCTTTAGATGGCGATGACCGTTTGAATTCAGCAATTATACCACTCGCATTATCAAAAGAAATTGATTCTGATAGTGATATCGTTTTCCTTTCGTAGTAGCTTGACTTTGCAAGCATATCAATACTAGTTGATTGCTTTTTTTCAACCAGTTCCTTTTTCTTATTTTCTACTATTCGATCAAGAATATTCATGTGACTATTGAATTGCTATTAGTTTTTTTAATGTTTCCATTGCCTTACCCGACTTCAAACTTTCTGTAGCAGCATCAAAGGCGGCATCATAATCACTGTATTTCCCGGTTAGTTGCAATGCCAATGCAGCATTTGAAAGCACCACTGCATCTTGTTCTTTTGTTCCCTTATTATTGAGAATATTAAGGAAAATATTCGCAGCCTCTTCCACTGAATCACCTCCAAATATATCATCAGGATTCACCATGCAATTGGCAAGCTGAATGGGCGACATGATTTTTTCACCTGAAGGAGTGATGATTTTCGTATCTGAAGTGAGTGACACTTCATCATATCCATCCAAAGAATGAATGATCATGAATTCCTTTTGCTGGCTTTGCAATAAGTAACTGTAAATCCTTGCCATTTCGAGGTTGTATACTCCGACCATATTATATTTAGGGTTGGCGGGATTTACCATTGGACCAAGCATATTGAAAAAAGTTCGCACTTTGAGGTTTTTTCTAATTGGTGCAACAACCTTCAATGCTGGATGGAAAATGGGAGCATGCAAAAAACACATATTTGTTTGATCCAACTCCTTTCGAAGTGCATCTTGATCATTTTTGAACTTATACCCAATATGGTCCATTAAGTTTGAAGCTCCGCTAACTGAACTGGCACCATAGCTTCCGTGCTTTGCAACCAACTGTCCTGCGCCAGCAACAATAAAGCAAGACAACGTAGATATGTTGAAGGTGTTTTTCCCATCACCACCCGTTCCAACGATATCAATTGCTTTTCGGTCTTCCAAATCAATTGGAATACATATTTCAAGCAGGGCATCTCTGAAACCCAATAACTCAGGCATGGTAATGCTGCGCATAAGATAAACAGTCATGAATGCACTTAATTCATGTTCATTATATTGGCCCTTGCCTATTTCCAACAACACATCCTTTGCTTCAATCCTCGTGAGGTTTCTATGTTCAAATAAAATATTCAATATCTTTTTCATGATATGAGTTGATTTATTTTTTTTGTTTACCTAACCAATTCCTGATCATATTCTCACCATGAGGTGTTAATACACTCTCAGGGTGAAACTGCACACCTTGAACATCAAAATGTCGGTGCCTTAATGACATGATCATGTTGTTTTCATCATAAGAAGTGACTTCAAGATCAGATGGGAAATTATCAAAATCAACGACCCAGCTATGATAGCGACCCACTGTTTGGGTTTTATCAAGCTCTCTATTCCAGTCATTCTGAAATGAGGATTCCGCTAATTCATCAACCAAGTGAATTGAAGTTGCTACTCCATGATAAACACTTGAAAGATTTGAAAGTTTTCCACCAAATGCTTCTCCTATTGCCTGATGTCCTAAACAAACACCAAAAATCGAATGTGTTGATGCATAAGTTTTAATAAGGGGTAGTAAAATACCGGCTTCAGATGGAATACCAGGTCCAGGAGAAAGTAAAATTTTTTGATAGGCTGCAACATCATCCATTGATATTTCATCATTTCGAAATATATCTACACTATAACCAAGTATATGCTCTATCATATGCACAAGGTTATATGTGAAGGAATCATAATTATCTAAAACAAGTATCTTTTCCAATGCGAGATTTGATTTAATTGTTTTCTGAAATATTACTATTCAATGATGATGCATACCTAATTGCACTTTTCAATGCTCCAAGTTTATTATTAACTTCCTGGAGTTCATTTTCGGGTACACTTGAAGCAACCACACCAGCCCCAGCCTGATAAAAAAGCGTATTGTCTCTCGATAAAAAGCTTCTGATCATAATAGCCTGATTACAAGATCCATCAAAACCCATGTATCCAATGGCACCACCATAAAAAGAGCGGGGCGTGGATTCATATTCATCGATTAATTGCATCGCCTTGAATTTTGGTGCACCACTAAGTGTTCCAGCAGGAAATGTTTTTGCCATTAGTACAAATGGGTTTGATCCTTTTTTTACACTGGCTATCACCTCGCTAACCAGATGTATAACATGCGAAAAGTATTTTACTTGCCTATAGTGTGCAACACTTACATGCTCACAAACACGGCTAAGATCATTTCGAGCAAGATCCACCAACATAACATGTTCAGCATTCTCCTTTGGATCTTTCAATAAACGTTCAGCCTCCTTTCTATCAACTTCATCATCGCCAGTACGTTTGAACGTACCTGCAATTGGATGTACTATTGCCTTTCCGTTGCTGATAATAAGTTGACTTTCTGGAGAAGAACCCATTAGCTTATACTCACCATAGTCGAAAAAGAAAAGATACGGTGAGGGATTGATCATTCGTAACGCACGGTATACATTAAATTCATCGCCAGTGAATGATTGCTGAAATCTTCTGCTCAGCACAATTTGAAACACATCACCACGGTAACAATGTGAGATCCCCTTTTTAACCATGTCGAGGTATTGCTGGTCATTTATATTTGAGATCTCTTCACCTATGGTATCGAATGGAAATTGAGGGATGTCTCTACTGCGAATGATATTTTCAACGTACGTCAAATCCCCATTTGAGCCATCAAAATGATTTTCCATTAAATAGAGTTGATCTTTGTAATGATCGATGGCTATGACATATTGATATAACCTATAACGCATCAATGGAATAAAATTTTCAATAGAGGAAGATGTAGTATTTTTCTGAGGGTTATAAGCTTTCTTCTCAAATGAAATCGTTTCAAAAAAAGGAATGGAATCATAGGCCGTGTATCCAAACAATCCTTGAGCCAACTTGGTCTCTTGTGTTGGGTTTACAACTTCATATTGTTGCATGTAATCCCAAACAAGCTCTGGCACATTATTTTCTTTATCAATTGAGAGTTTTTCAGGAACTGATCCAGGAAACTTTATTTCTATAACATCTTTTGAAGTAACCTCAATACCACCAATTGCATTTATTGCAATAAATGAAAAACTATTTTCAGCACTATTGTTACTCGTGCTTTCAAGCAATATGGTATCCCTAAATCGATCCCTAAGCCTAAGATATATACCTACAGGTGTATAGAGGTCTGCAGCCATTTTTTTGATGGATGTTTCAATTGATATCTTTTTTTTATTCTTCATATTCCTTTCATTTCGTATAAAAAAAAAGCCCCGATTGATTCGGGGCCTTACTTATGTATACAAACACATAGAACTTACCCCATTTTGGAGTATGTGTGCCAACCTGTGTTTGATGTAAATATT
>Ga0078894_10000768_pt1 | contig 22855 bp, 20 predicted proteins | sample LauGreSu1BDMLBSD_2_FD_67506 | JGI IMG/M metagenome (GOLD analysis project Ga0078894, IMG submission 67506) | Freshwater lake microbial communities from Lake Michigan, USA - Su13.BD.MLB.SD (version 4) (version 4) | ecosystem: Environmental > Aquatic > Freshwater > Lake | place: Lake Michigan... | reverse complement strand
GATATAGGAATGGCTATTGGGATTGTACAATAAGTTTTTATAAAAAGGAAGTTGTTCAAATGCAGCTTGATGCGTTTTTAACATTAGCTCATTGGTATAAGGTGGCTCAAATATTTTATGCGCTATAAATTTATTATTGATTGTGTCTTTGGATAAATTATATGCAAATGGTACACTTAAAACATCTGTTACCCCCGGAATCGCCTTAATGGATTGATGCAATTCAACTAGTCGATTAAAGGTTGCTGTGGTATACACGCTGTCCGATTGGAAGCCTACGACCATGGTTGTACCATCAACGCCAAATTGCTTTACAAAATTTTTATAAATAATGAATTTTGCGTTGTCCTCTGGTATGGCTTTGGTAAACTCATAGCTTAACTTAATTTGTGCCGCAAAATATCCCATAATTAAGGTTGTCAATGTCAACAACACCAAGCTAGTTATTTTATACTTAACTATTTTTTGACCTAATCGATACCACATAATTATTGAGATTAAAAATATTTAAAGGATCCAAAGATACGCCATAAGCTGTGTTAGCATTCCAATGGCAAAGCCAACAATCAACTCTTTTTTAGTATGATCACTAACTATCATTCGTGCACTAATAACTAACGCACAAAGTAAAACAGCAAGCACCAACCAAAATAAATTATTAAGGGAATAATAATAACTAGTCAACCCTACCGCCATCAATAACCCGCTTATTCCAATTGCATGCAAACTAACTTTCATAAAATTATTAACCACTAAGCCAATACTCGTAGCAATGAAAATGCCAAAGTAAAAAAACTTCAGGGCGATTGGCTGATCCGTAAAATTGCGACTCAAATAATACATCCACCAATAAAAAAACATCGTAATGACATAAGGAATAATGCGTTCTTTTTGAGTACGTAAAAATATACTGTCACTAAAATTTAATCTCCACAATAAAAAAACAGCAAAAGCAGGAAAAAAGGCCGTAAGCCAAAACACACTAAATACCCTTAGCTTTAATTGCCAGTCAGTGATACTTGCAAATTCATAGGGCACCACCTGAATTAAAAATAACATAAAAAAAGTAGGGACAAATAAAGGATGGAAAACGTAAGAAGCAAATTGAGCAATAAAACGAAGTGATTTTGATTGGGTATTTTCCATGGTAATTTTAATGTTTTATCTGCTATAATTCTTTTCTAAGTCTAGCCACCGGTATATTTAATTGTTCTCTATATTTTGCGACTGTTCTCCTAGCGATATTATAGCCTTTTCCCTGAAGCTGTTCCGTTAACTCATCATCACTCAAGGGCTTGTGTTTATTTTCTTGCTCAATAAGTTCCCCTAAAATTGCCTTCACTTCCTTCGTACTTACTTCTTCCCCAGAGTCGGTTGTCAAAGACTCACTAAAAAAGAATTTTAATAAATATGTGCCGAATTCAGTTTGTACATATTTACTATTAGCGACCCTACTTACCGTAGAAACATCCAAATTTGTTTTTTCTGCAATATCCTTAAGTATCATTGGGCGCAACTGAGTCGTATCCCCACTCAAAAAAAAGCCTTCCTGGTGCAACAAAATGGCACGCATGGTCAGGAGCAAGGTTTGTTGTCTTTGTTGGATCATTTCAATAAACCACTTTGCTGCATCAATTTTTTGTTTAATAAAAAAAACAGCTTCCTTTTGTGCTTTATCTTGTTTTTGACCACGATCATATTCCTTAAGCATCATTTTATAATCGTCACTAATTACCAATGGTGGCGCATTCCTGCTATTTAAACTAAGTTCTAATTTCCCGTTATTTATGAGAACAGTAAAATCAGGGATGATGTATTTTTCAGCTTCACTGTGTTGACCTAATTCTGCACCAGGTTTTGGATTCAACGTAATAATTTGATGTAATACATTTTTGATGGCTACTTCTGACAAGTGTAAACTTTTCTGAATTTTATCATAATGCTTACGGGTAAATTCTTCGAAATATTTATCAATAATTTGAATCGCGTAAATAATATCCTGTTTATGTTCAACGCTCTTTTCCTCCTCCTCGTCTTGGAGTTTTCTTCTTAATTGCAACAACAAACACTCTTGTAAATTTCTTGCAGCGATACCCGCTGGATCAAAGGCTTGAATTTTTAATAAAATTGCCGCAATTGTTTTTTCCTCTACTAGCATGCCTTGTTTAAATGCCAAATCATCGGCAATCGATTGCAAAGCTCTTCTTAAATATCCGTCATCATCTAAACTTCCTATAATTTGTTCAGCAATTTTAAAATCATCTTCCCCCAAAGCCAACATATTTAATTGATCCATCAGTAAATCATGTAGGCTAAGTTCTGCTTTTATCGGCGTTACTTTATCATCATCTAATTCCGGGAAATAATCGTCCTTTGTTTTATAATCTGCGATATCGCCGTCATCATCATAATTATATTCATTCAATTCTTCATTACTCAACTCATATTCATCCACGGGAACTGCTTCTTCGTCGTCATTGATACTTTGCAAAAGCTCATCCTTCATTTCTTCTGAAGCAGTAGAAGCATCCCCATCAAGAAGGTCTAAATTCACTTCTAAGGCTGGATTGTCTTCTAGCTCTTCCTTAACCCTTTGTTCAATTTGAGCACTAGGCAGCTGCAACAATTTCATTAATTGTATTTGTTGCGGAGACAATCTTTGTAATTGCCTTTGTTGTAGTGACTGACCTAATGACATACAAAAACTTTAAGAAAGCGTTGCTTGTAAAACAGCTAAGAACTTAGCTCCTTTTTCATGCACTTGTGCCTCACTCCAAGTTAAACTAATGGCCGTTGAAATACACTTACTCATGATGGCATCACTTTTTTCAAACTGGGTTGTTTGCAATGCAGTTAAAGCATTTTGTTGTGCTTCACTTAATGCATATAAACTTTTAGCTGTTTTTAAGTGATCCCACTTGCGGATATAATGCCAGTTATTTGCAAACCAATAAAAATTACCAGCTAAAATACCTGCCTCTTTAAAAGCAGCAATCGCCTTTTCAGTTTGTGCTTGTGTTGGTAAAAACCAAGTTAAAAAACTACAGCTATCTCCTGCCGGATCGGGCACTACCCTGAATTGAATGCCTGGCACTTGCTCTAAATAAGATCTTAAAATTAAATTATTGCGTTTTTGCAATTCCAAGAAAGTATCCAATTTGCGAATTTGCGCCAACCCTACAGCAGCATGCAATTCACTGATTCTAAAATTATATCCTAAAAAAGGATGCAAATCTGCTCCGCGGTCTACGCCTAGATGATCATGTCCATGATCGGTAAATGCATCTGATTTAATATATACCTCTTTATTATTGGTCATCACCACGCCCCCTTCACCGCAGGTAATGGTTTTAACAAAATCAAATGAAAATGTACCAGCATCGCCAATGGTACCCAATGCTTTTCCTTTATAGGTGCCTCCAATACTTTGACAAGCATCCTCCAACAAGATTAATTGATGTTCAGCACAAATAGCTTTCAAAGCATCCAAATCAGCCATGCTACCGCACATGTGCACAGGCATTACACATTTTGTTTTTGGAGTAATCGCCGATCTCACTGCCGCAGGGTCCAGGGTTAATGATTCGTCAATATCTACCAAAACAGGAATTGCACCCATACTTAATACGGCTTCAAAACTGGCTACAAAAGTAAATGCAGGCATAATTACCTCGTCTCCAGCACCAACGCCTAAGGCAGCCATGGCCGTAGTTAAAGCTGCCGTACCACTGGAAGTAAGTTGTGCATATTCACAACCAAATGTCTTACAAACAGCTGCTTCTAACTCCTTGGATTTCCAAATACCATTGCGTGGGCCATCAAAACCGTAACGCATTAAAATCCCTGTCTCAAGGACGTCATTTACTTCTTTTCTTTCTTCTGCACCAAAGAATTCAAAACCTGGCATAAACTTGATTTTTAAGTGAAACAAAGGTAGCTTAAAAAATGAAAATTGGGTGTTTTTCAGTAATTTGCGCCTGTAAATAAACCAATAGAATTTTATGGAATACAGCAAATTGATCTCGGTTTCTGGTATGTCTGGATTGTTTGAATTAGTGACAAGTAAAAATGATGGGGCTATTGCCACTTCATTGGAAAATAACAACACTCAATTTATTAGCTCAAGAGCACACCAATTCTCTCATTTAGAGAGTATTGAAGTATATACAACACATGAAAATGTGTTTTTAGCCGAGGTATTTATTGCCATGGGGAAGTCAAAAGAGGCTTTGCCAAATGAAAAAGACCCAAAAGCAGTAACTGCCTATTTTAAAAAGGTTTTCCCTAAAATGGACTTCGAAAGAGTGTACGGTAGTGACATGAAAAAAATGGTAAAATGGTTTGCTCAATTACAGCAGCATAAAGTAGAACCTACGATCCCAAGCGAGGAGGAATAATATCTCCTTTTTTGATGCAGTAGGGACACTAAAACATTAAATAATTCTTATAAAAAGCTTATCCAATCTAGGGTAGGCTTTTTTTTATCCTTAAATTGCAACAATAGAAAATAGCTATCAATAAGCACTTATGAAAAAAGCAATATTATTTTTGGTTTTATGTTGTTCCATCCATGTACAAATAAACGCACAAGCTTCGCAAGATAAGGCAGAAGCTAAGTGGGTGAAGAAGCATTTTAAAGCTTTGAACTTAAGCGAAAAAATTGCACAATTAATGATTATTAGAGCGCATAGTGCTTGGGATGAAAAACAAATTGATACGATTGCGCAAATCATCAAAAAATACAATGTTGGTGGATTATGTTTTTTTCAAGGGGGTCCTGTTCGTGAAGCCATGCAAACCAATTACTACCAATCAATTGCAAAAACACCTTTACTAATTACCATGGATGCGGAATGGGGTGTAGGCATGCGCTTAGATAGTGTTGAAATGTTCCCAAGACAATTGTTAATGGGCGCCATAAGCAATGATACCCTTGTTTATCAAATGGGTGCAGCTATTGCCGCTCAATGTAAGCGACTAGGCATTCAGGTGAATTATGCGCCAGACGTAGACATTAACAACAATCCAAACAATCCTGTTATTAACGACCGTAGTTTTGGACAAAATAAAGAGCGTGTCATTCAACATGGATTGGCTTATATGAGAGGACTACAAGACAATGGTGTAATGGCCACTGCTAAACATTTTCCAGGACATGGCGATGTAAATGTAGATTCACATTTAGATATTCCTATAATTAAAAAATCAAGGGCTGAATTAGACTCTTTAGAACTTGCACCCTTTAAAGCCTTAATCAATGCAGGCGTAGGATCCGTGATGGTAGCACACTTATCGGTGCCTGCAATTGACAGCACGCCGAAATTTGCAACTTCTTTGTCCCCAAAAGCAGTCAATGATTTATTAAAAACCGAATTGGGTTTTAAAGGTTTAACGGTGACAGATGCGCTTGAAATGAAAGCCATTAGCAATTATTTTCCGAATAGCGAAGCGAATGTTCAATCCATATTAGCAGGCAATGACATGCTTTGTTTACCAGGCAATATTCCAGAGACCATCAAAAAAATTAAAGCGGCAATTAAAGAAGGTCGAATTTCAAAACAAGACATTAATGAAAGAGTAATCAAAATATTAACCGCTAAATACAAGTATGGCTTAGCCAAAAACTTATGGATTGACACTACCAATATCGTATCCGATTTAAATAGTCAAGTAGCAGGTATTAAATCGCAAATGGCAGTGCAATCACTTACTTACTGCAATGCGCAATCCACAGCAGTATTGGATAAAAAAATACCTACCGCATACCTAGCCTTAAATTGTGATAAACCTACCCTATTGACTAGCGCTTTAGATAGTACATACGGAGTAAAAGTATTTTATGTGGGTGCAAAGGACAGTCTTACCTTGCCTCATTTGACCGATAGCCTAAAGCAATATCAACAAGTGATTGTTGGGCTCCATAATTATAACCGAAGACCCGCTAATCATTTTCAAATTAATAAAGCCTTTCTTGATTTTTTAAATGAGGCACATCCTGCCAATTGGACCCATATCATTTTAGGCAATCCATACGCGGTGAGTGAATTTAAATCCATTCGAAATGTTTTATTTGCTTATGAAGACAACCACTTTTCTCAAAAAGCGGTATTAAGCTGGCTAGAAGGTAAAGTTAAAGCAAATGGAAAATTGCCTGTTACGGTAAGCGACAATTTACCCTATGGAACTGGAAATACAAAAATTCAAAAATTGGCCGCCATAGATACACTAGTACTTAATGCGATTGAAAAAAAAGCCATCCCTGGCTGTCAAGTATTGGTTGTAAAAGACAATGAAGTAGTTTTTAACAAAGCCTATGGAACCACTGCAGGGGAAGGTTCTGCGCCAGTTACTTTAAATACCTATTTCGACTTAGCCTCCGTTACAAAAATCACGGCTACTACGGTTAGTATCATGAAACTTGTTGATGAAGGGAAAATAAACATCAACAAAACAATTGGAGATTATTTACCTTGGGTAAAAGGTAATGCCAAAGCAAAAATCACTTTAAAAGATTTACTATTACATCAAGCTGGCTTATTTCCTTACATTAAATTTTACGAATCCCTTCTTCAAAAAAATGGAAGCATAAAGCCAGGATTGGTAAGCAACAAAAAAGATGATACACATCATCAATTTATTAGTCCCAATAAATATTTAATTGACACTTGGGCGGATACCATTCAAAATCAAATTTTAAAAAGCCCAGTAACGGAAGCTGGCAAGTACGTATATAGTGATAATGATTTTATTTTTTTAGGAAAAATCATCGAAAAGGTAACTGGTATGAGTTTACATGCATACACTCAACAAGCCTTTTACAAACCCTTGGGAATGCATTCGACTGGCTATTTGCCATTAGAAAAAACAACCCTTGATAATATTGCAGCTACTGAGCTTGATGATTATTTTAGAAAAGAATTAATAAGAGGAAGCGTGCACGATGAAGGGGCATCTACTATGGGAGGCATTGCCGGACATGCAGGATTATTTAGCAATGCAACCGATTTGGCTAAACTTTACTTAATGTTAATGAACAAGGGCAGCTGGAATGGTCAACAATATATTCAATCAAGCACGGTGGACCAATTTACTGCTTATCAAAACGAAAGTAGAAGAGGTTTGGGTTTTGACAAGCCTGAAAAAAATAACAAGACAAGCACAGCACCCTATCCAAGTTTAAGTGCAAGCGCTTCCACTTATGGACATACCGGCTTTACAGGCACTTGCGTTTGGGCTGATCCTGAAAAAGGAATCCTATACATTTTTCTCTCCAACAGGGTATTTCCAACAAGAGACAATAAAGCATTCAGCGCATTAAATTTGAGACCCAATATTCAAGAAGCGATTTATAAGGCATTTGAATAATGAAATATTTCGCCACGATATTATGCATGGCAATTGCTTTTTGTACCAATGGTCAAAACCCTTTGGGCGGGATTGGCCAATGGAGAACCCATTTTGACAACCACAGTTTTCATCAAGTAGTTCAGGGCGATGCTATTTATGCAGCAAGCCCATATCAAATTTATCGTTTACAAGGAGAACAATCCTACAGTATTGATAAATCCAATGGATTAAGTGATATTGGTATACAGCAAATTGCATGGGATCAAAAGGAACAACAGCTTGTGGTGATTTACAACTCAAGCAATATGGATTTTGTAAAGGACGAGCAAGTTTTTAATTTAAATTCAATTCAACTTTCAACACTCTATCCTGATCGAAAAATAAATGCTTTTCATGTTTATAATCAATGGGGCTTTGCCGCTACCAACTTTGGCATTGTAGTTATTGACTTAATACAACATGAAATAAAAGAAACTTGGTTTCCCAATAACAATCAGCAATCCACTAAAACATATGATTTGGTAATTGCCCATGATTCTTTATTTGCATTAACCAATAATGGTTTATGGGCAAGTTCGATTCGATTGTCAAATCCTTCTATTGGTATATGGGCCCCTATTGCTGCCTATCAAAATCAGTCGCTCAAAAGTATAACACAAAGCAAAGGGCAAATTTATCTTGGCAACGAAAATGCACTATTCCAATACCCCAATACGGTGCCTATTTACCAAAATACAAATTCAACCATTAGCAGTATAGATACCAGTATAAATCAACTCATTCTTGGCATTCGCTATCCTACTCAAAAAGGACAACTGGTACAAATCAATCCGAATAGTACTTCGATCATCATTGATAGCAATATTCTAAGCCATCCAAAACAAACCATAGTGAATGGCAATGAATATTGGATTGCAGACAGCTTAAAAGGTTTGCTTTATAAAAATAATAGCAGTTTTGCATGGCGCAATATCAGTGGCTTGAAGGCAACTGTGAAAGGGACAGGCGCGATCAATGAAAATATTTTACTTGCACCCTATGGCAATACCAGTATCGGTTTTGCAAAATTAGACGAATCTGGATGGCAACATATCACCAACGATGGAGGGACCCCTATTCCCATGATTTACAATGCCTCTATATCCAAAGTTGATGATAGTTATTGGTTTGCCAACAACAACTCCTTTGTTCGTATAGTAAACAGTAAAGTGGAAATGATCCGTCCTAATAATTTGGTAGGAGATTTTAAGCAATTGCAAATTGATCCAACCAATACTTTATGGGCAATACAAGATCAACAAGGTTTGGTTAAATATTCAAATGGAAGCTGGACAAACATCGCCTTACCCAATGGATTTTCAAAAAATGGCCTTGACCGATTTGTATTCAACAACCAAGGACAGGCATGGATCATTGCCCCCAATCGTACGGGAATATACTTGTACCAATCCAATACTTTTTTTTCAAATGAAATGTGGAAACAGCTGGGAACGAATAGTAGCAATGGAAATTTGCCAAGTACCCATGTAACCAGTGTTGCAAATGATTTAAAAGGAGCTGTATGGGTAGGCACCGATAATGGAATTGGTATTTTCAATTGCGGCGATATTGCATCAGCACCATGCAACGCCTATTTACCGATTGTCAATAACAATGGCTTTAATGGCTATTTATTTCAAAAAGAAACAGTGAATTGTATTAGCGTGGATGGTGCAAATAGAAAATGGATTGGCACCAATAATGGGGCCTGGTTATTGAGTGAAGATGGGCTTGCCATTATTAATCACTTTACTAAGTCCAATAGTCCCCTACCTTCAGATACCATTGTACAAATACTCATTCAACCTAAATCAGGAGAAGTATTTATCAATACAAACAATCAAATGGTGAGTTATAGAGGCACTGCCACTGCAGGAAAAGATGTACAAAACACAATTCAAATATTTCCCAATCCAGTTTCAAGTAATTTCAATGGAACTGTTGCGATCAGAGGTTTAGTGGAAAATGCTATTGTAAAAATTACAGATTTGTCTGGAAAACTTTTATATCAAACCAATGCACTGGGAGGACAAGCTTTATGGAATGTTCGCAATGTGGATGGTTACAAATTGGCTTCAGGTATTTACCTCGTGTTTGTAAGAGACCTTACAGGCAATGAACATGCGGTGGGGAAAATTGTAATTGCCGATGGCTACTAGTCTATATCTAGTTCAAAATTCCTAAATGGTTTGAAATTAAGCACTCCTCTATCACCTACCATTACTCGATACATTATTTGTCTTGCTTTTTTTGTAGGCTGTTTAATGGTTGTATCTGCATCATAAATTGGAAACTTCCTAAATAAAATACCTTCTACCAATTTATATTCATCCTGGCCACGGTACCCTTTGCTTAGTTGACTATCATTGGTGATGTCTGGAAAATAAATGGGCTGTAAAGACTCATTCTCTCTTGAGCTTACACAAAACAAATTTGTTTTTCCTGTTGGCTCAATGATATAAATAATTAAGTCAGGGAAACCATCCTGATTAAGGTCATCAATTTCTGAAGAAGTCACAATGGCTTTTATATCTACAGCCACTTCTCTGCTTTCATTTTTAAATCCAATCGGCTTTATACTTAATACATTTTGATTCTTTGCACGATTCATACAAGATACCCGATACCCTACTTTGCCGATTTTTAAAGTACTGTCATATCTATTCGCTTTTTGAGCATGAACACTTAAGCCAATAAAAATAAAAGCGATGCTAAAAATTTTGTACATTCGAAATAGAATTTAGGTACCCAAAGTTAATTGATAAGTTTTAATATAAAACAACAAAACAATAAAGATGTCATTTTCAATTGATATTCAACCAATCAGCACATTTAAGCGTATTCGCATTACTGACATCAATGCAAATGTACATATTGATATCATGAGTAAAGGAGGGCTATTAAATAGCTGGATACAGCCAAACAAGTGGAATATTGTAGAGGGAAATAATTTCACTGATGGATGGGGTCAATTTGAAGCAAACGGATTCAAGAGTGGTAAAATGAACCCCTACTCTTGCAGGTTATACAATGGGCAATATACTCATTTGAACACGCAGTATACCATTGAAAAATTTTACTTAGGCCATCATGCTTTGCATGGGTTAATTTACGATGCAAATTTCGAAGTAGCAGAAACAATTATTCAGGAAAATAATGCAAGTGTACTCCTATCTTACCACTACCCAAAAAGTGATAAAGGATTTCCATTTGAATATACCATTCAAATAAAATGGACTCTTTTTGAACACAATCGAATACAGGCAGAAACCACCATCACTAATTTAGAAAATACGGTTATTCCTATGATGGATGGATGGCATCCCTATTTTAAATTACAAGAAAATATAAATGAATGCAGTTTACAATTTAATTGTGAAGGGATCCTTGAATACGATGAGGCGCTGATCCCCACTGGTAAAATATTACCCGATAAAACTTATAATCATAAAACGCACATTGGCAATACTACATTAGACAATGGCTATTTATTAGATACAAATAATCCAACCTGTACTTTAGAGAATGAATATTATGCACTCATTGTTCGACCTGATAAAAATTATTCCTATTTGCAATTATATACACCCCCAGATAGAAACAGCATCGCTATAGAAAATCTATCTGCTGCGCCAGATTGTTTTAATAATAAAATGGGGCTGCATTTATTGCAACCCCAAGAAGTTTGGACATTAACAACCCAGTACCAATTAATTACCAAGTAATTAAAGGTTTACAACTGCGGTTATACTAATCTCAACATTTACATTTCTTGGCAATGTCTTAACCGCCACTGTTTCACGTGCAGGAAAGTGAGCAGTAAAGTAACTTCCATACACTTCATTTACTTGTGCAAACAATTGCATGTCACTTAAAAAAATGGTGGTTTTTACAATATGGTCAAAGCTTAATGCAGCTTCAGCTAAAATAGCCTTGATATTTTCCATCACCTGCTTGGCCTCCGCCTCGATTGTGTCAGTTACCAATTCCCCTGTTGCAGGGTTAAAAGCAATTTGACCACTAGCAAATAAAAAGCCATTTGCAATCACTGCCTGACTATAAGGACCAATGGGAGCAGGTACTTTATCCGTTTGAATTATTTGTTTTGACATATAATTGATATTTGATGCACAATTTCTTATTTTTCTATCAATTACACACTTATTTTTGCAAAACAATAAAAAATAAATTGGCAACATTTTTATACATAGATACTTCAAGCGAAAAAGCAACCGTTGCCATAAGCCATGACCACCATGTTTTGGCATTGGAAGAAAATACAACGGCCAATACACATGCTGCATTTGTTCAACCCGCTATTGACAGAATTTTGCAGTCAACAAATATTTTAATACAAAGTATAGATGCAGTGGTTGTGACCATGGGACCAGGTAGTTATACCGGTTTAAGAGTGGGGCTTGCCAGTGCGAAAGGCATTGCCTATGCCATTGACAAACCATTAATTGGAATTTCAACATTAACATTGCTAGCAAAGCATGCCATCTCAAATAAGGAAATCATTCATCAAAATACAGCTACCCAAATATTTAGCATGATTGATGCAAGAAGAATGGAGGTTTTTGGTGCTATTTACAAATCAGATTTAACCGCCCTTCAGCCTGAACAAGCAATTGTTCTTGATGAACTTTTAATGCGTCAACTATTGGAAAAGGGGCCTGTGGTTTGCATCGGCAGTGGGGCCGCTAAAACAAGGGAACTCATTTCTGCACCGGATTTATATTGCTTTGACGATCAATACAATATGGCTGATTTCACTCATCTTGCGCTCGAAAAATGGGCAAATAAAGACTTTGAAGACATCGCATACAGCAGACCTTCTTACCTTAAAGATTTCTATCAAGCACCTGCAAAAGGCGCAAAATAAGCGCTCTTGAAACAATTAGGATCCAAGGGTGGTTGTATTTGCAGAATTTCCAAATTCGCAAGGAAATATATATTAATATTTAAATTAATAACGTAAATTTGGGAAACAATTATAGTTTATCACCCCCAATTAACACAATTGTAATGAATCAATCTTTACCCCAACTACAGTTATCTAATGGTAAGTCTCCATTAAAAGTGGATTTGCTACACAGCAAAAAAGCTGCGATGATTTTAAGAGCTTTAAACCACAAATTGCGTCAACAAATAGTAAAACTTATTGATGAGCAACAAAAAATGACCGTTACTGAAATTTACGTAAAACTTCGTTTAGAGCAATCCGTTGCTTCACAACATTTAGCTATTTTAAGAAGAGCTGGTATTGTTGAAACTACTAGAGAAGGAAAATTTATTTTTTATACAGTGGATTATAGCAGATTGGAACAAATCAATCAATTTGTTGAGCAACTAGTTGGATAATATGGTTGTATCAATCGATCAATTTAAGCAACTGCTTGAGGACCCATTCATTGTTTTATTGGATGCAAGAATTCCTGAACAGTGGATGCAAGGCCATATCCCTAACTCCTTAAATATCACCCCCGCTACTGTAAAATATGCAGTAGCAATGGGGATGATTGACAAATCATCAAATATTGTATTCGTACTTGACCCTCAATTAGAAAAGGAAACAATTGCCTATTTTAAAGAAGCTGGATTCTCCAATATAAAAGGATATTTGGAAGGAGGATTTTCAAGTTGGGAAAATGCACATCTCAGAAAAGACATGCTTATTGAAGTAGAAGCGGATGAGCTGGCCATGGATATTCCATTTGATGAATTCTTAATGCCATTAGACATAAGAGAGGAAGCACAATACAATGAAGGACATATCAAAAATTCAGTTTCATTGCCCCTTTCCGAATTCATGGATCCAGGTAGCATGTCAGAATTAGATGAGCATTTTAATATTTACATTATTAGCGATACAGGAAATATCAATTCTCTTGCGGCAAGTATTTTAAAAAAACAAGGGATACACAATATTCGGGTAGTAGCAGAAGGTTGGGAGGCAATTCAAAATTTAAAAGAGAAGTTTACTTTTGAAAGCATTAAAAAACCCACCATTACAAAAACAGATACTACAAAAACAAGTTTTTTAGAAGACTAATCAATGCCTGAGGTAAGGATCCTATTGGTCCTAATCTACCAACAAATTTTCATGCAAAGCAGCATCATACGTGTATTTCCAACGACGATGACTCCATAAATAATTAGATGGATTATGCTTTACTTTTTCTTCCAAAATTTTTACGTACAACTTAGTCAATTCACCCTCTTTAAAATCATTGGGGCTATTGGTCATCAATTCATATTGGGAGTGATAGTATCCGCGCTTAGTCCTATAAAAATGCACAAACACCTGAGCGGTATTATTTAGTTTAGCACCCTTCTCTGGCCCTTTGACAAAAGGAGTGGGTTTGCCAAAATAATTAACCCAATAGGCTTGTAATGGATTACCTGGATTCTGGTCGGCTGCAAGGGCCATCGCATAAGGTCCTTCATTTGCATATTTATGAAATTGGGTGCGAAAATTGGTGGCTGGGATTAAGATGGAACCATACCTAGCCCTAATGTCATAAATTAATTTATTGAACGCCTTATTACTTAATGGCATATAGACTGCTAAAAAGGGATACTTTCCATATTTAGCCACACCCCAATTGGCAAACTCCCAATTAAAAAAATGTCCAGCCATAATTTGCACTGATTGACCTGATGCATATAGCTCATTGACAACTTCAATATTCGAGCTAAATCTTTTTTGAAAAGTTTTGTCTGATATAGAAATCAATTTGATCGTTTCTATAAATGAGTCTGTAAACTGCTGATAAAATTCTTTGGCTATTTTTTTTCTTTCCTGCTGTGATTTATCTGGAAAAGCGATGGCTAAATTCTGATACACTACCTCTACTCTATATTTAATTACTTTTCTTAATAAAAATGCTATCCCATCACTAATAAAGTAAAGTACCCTCCAAGGCAACAAGGAAATCAAATAAAATAGGCTGTATACAATAAAATACATAGATAAATTTTAGGAATGATTATTGGGGGTCTACCCATGCATCATTTTCTTTTAATAGCTGTATCAATTCATCCACCGCTACTTCACTGTCAATATTTCTTTTCATCACTTCTTTGCCTTTGTATAAAGTGATTTTGCCCACTCCACTTCCCACATAACCAAAATCAGCATCCGCCATTTCACCTGGCCCATTTACAATACAACCCATAATGGCAATTTTTAACCCCTTTAAATGATTGGTAACCTTCCTGATTTTTGCTGTTGTTTCTTGTAATTCAAATAAGGTTCTTCCACAACTTGGACAGGAAATATATTCAGTTTTAGAGATTCTGGTGCGTGTTGCTTGCAGAATTCCAAAAGCGGTGGCGTTTAAAAACTGTTCTATAGAATTATTTTGAACATAGTTTCTACCGGATACTTGTCCAAAATCTTTCGACAAGGAAGGATATAAAGCAGCATCTATCCCCAAACAAATCCCATCTCCCATTCCATCTAAAAATAACGCGCCTGTTTCCGTAGCAAAGTGAATTAAATGTTCGTCGGTAGTGACGCCTTTACTATCCGTAATCAAAACAACAGGATGGGTGATTTGTAAATCATTAAATCTTACAATCATACGTCTCACTGCCTGCATTGCATTTACCAATGTACTACTGATACAAAACACAACGGTTGTATCCTTGGCTATTTGCAGCAATTGCTCGTCCGAAATAGGATTATTGGTACTATATGCATCTATTGAAACAAAATTTAATGTTTTACTTTTACTTGCAGTCGTTAAAAAAATAGCGGCATCCACTATGGGAGCATATTTATGATCGTCTCCTAGTTCCTTCCATTTTTCATAATGAAGTATGCCCTTTAATGTGCCTGGTATTTCAAAATCTAAGGTGTTTTTTCCTAGGAAAATGTAATCAGCGGCTGCATCAGCAATATTCCATTTGTCAGTAGCTTCATTATATTGATACCCTATTGCATTCAAAGAAGCTGGGCTAAAGCCCGATAAATGACTCATATCTGCTACCACTACTGGTACCTGACCACCCCCAATATTGGCTACGGCATGCGTAGTTCTTTTTTTATACTCAAAGGGATTATAATTTATTTTGTCAATTGGCATTATGGAAGAATGAAGTTCATTTTTTCTGCCGTTGTACCTTTTTACAATATCTCTACACACCGGAATTTCTAATTCTGGATCCTCCGTTAAACTTACTCTAATGGTATCTCCAATGCCGTCTTCCAATAAAGTTCCAATGCCTATGGCACTTTTAATTCTTCCATCTTCGCCATCCCCTGCCTCCGTTACCCCCAAATGCAATGGATAAGATTCTCCAAATTCATTTTGCATTTGTTGAATCAATAATCGGTATGCATGCACCATTACTTGTGGATTACTAGATTTCATACTTAAGATAATCTGATGATAATCCAAGGACCTAGCAATACGTAAAAACTCCATGGCACTTTCCACCATTCCATTAGCCGTATCACCATATCTACTCATAATACGGTCACTTAATGAGCCGTGATTGGTACCAATGCGCATAGCTGTTCCATGCTCCTTGCAAATTAGCACCAAGGGTGTAAAGCGTTCTCTAATTCTTTCAATTTCTTCTAAATATTCTGCGTCGGTATATTCAATTTGTTCAAACTTTTTCTTGTCTACATAATTGCCTGGATTCACCCTTACTTTAGCCACAATTGTAGCTGCAATTTCGGCAGCATTGGGGGTAAAATGAATATCGGCTACCAGCGGTGTGTCATATCCTTTGGCTAGCAATTCGGCTTTTATGTTCGCTAAATTATCAGCCTCCTTTTTACTAGGGGCGGTAATACGCACCAGCTCTGCTCCTGCTTCAATACATTTAATTACTTGGGCAACGGTCTTTTCCGTATCCATGGTATCCGTAGTAGTCATGGTTTGAACTCTAACAGGCTTCCCACCTCCAATAATCAAGTTTCCCACTTTCACCTCGCGGGTAATAAAGCGTTGATAAGAAGTTAATGAATTACAATATTGTTGCATAGTACTAACTGTGTGCTGTTTTATCTTACTCCCTTTAAAAAACCTTGTTGTAATAAAATATTTTTTAACAAAGCAATATTATTGCTTTTATCAAAAGTAGATTTAACTGAATGTGTGTATAAAACAAAAAAATAAGGATGCTTGTTCTCTTCAACATACCCAATAATCCAAGAATTTCTTTTTTCAATATCAATCGCGTCTATATAACTTAATTTATAGCTCGTGTTGTCCTCTTTTAGAATCATTTTTCTAAATGATTCCTGTGATCTTTTTTGAAAGGGGAGTTTTGTAAAATATAATTTCTTAATAAACCCGAGTTGTTCGTCAGCAGTTATCCTCAATGAATTATTAGACCAATACATGGTTGAATCAGCACTTATAATGCCCTTTCCATATTTCAAAGAGTCAATTGTTTTCAGCATACCGGTTCTACCAATTTTTGTAATTAATTGCTTATAATAATCTACCGAATCAAAGGATACCAACTTACTTTCATTTTGATTGATGTATCCTTTATCTAATGCCAATAAAGCAGGTACCGCAAAAAATGTATTTAAAGGGGCATAGGCAGAATCCTTGTACGCAGACAAATTAGTGATAGTGAACTGGCCAGAACCATTTTCCATTAATGCAAAACTTCCTGTTACATTAGCACTATCCATGATTTTTACAATGGTGTCATCTGTTTTTACATTGTTGGGAGTACAAGCTGTATAAAGCAATCCAAGTACAATAAAAAGAGGAAATATTTTACGCATAATAGTTTCTTTAAAACGAGATACAAAATTACCACTTAATACCAATAAAAACACCCCCAATTTTGGGGGTGCATTCACTTATTTATAGACATTTATTCTATTCCTAATAATTCAACATCAAAAATCAAGGTAGAGCCTGGTCCAATAATAGGTCCAGCAGAACGTTCACCATAAGCTAATTCACTAGGAATGAACAATCTCCACTTTGCACCCACCGTCATTAACTGAACAGCATCCTGCCATCCCTTAATTACTCCATTTAAAGGGAAAGTAATAGGCTCCCCTCTGTCAACCGAACTGTCAAATATTTCACCACTAATTAAAGTACCATGGTAGTGACATTTAACCTTACTTTTTAAAGTAGGATGTACAGTATCCTTGCCCGGTGTTAAAATTAAATACTGCATGCCGTTGGTCATTTTAACGACACCCTCTTTTTTTGCATTTTCTTCTAAGAACGCTTTTCCAGCGGCTCTGTTGATTGCGATTTTTTCTTGCATCATTTTATCTTGGTAGTTTTTAATACATACATCAATTAAGCTATCAGGGATATACGATTTAGCGATAACCCCTGCAGCCATCCCTTTTTTAAACATTTCAAAGTTAACATCTTGTAAACCCTGCCCTTTTAAACTTTGGGCAATTCTAAAACCCAAAGCATAAGATGCACTGTCTTTGATTGTTTTCATGGAAGCAAAACTATTTACTGCTTTTACAGGTACTGCAGCTTTGGAAGGATTTGCTTTCGCTGGAGTAGTAACCTTTATTTGCGCATTTGCACCCAAAGTAACTGCCAATACCGCAGTTAAAATCAATCCTTTTTTCATATCTTATTTTTAATTTATATAATTTATTTGGTCGTCAAAAATACAATTAGCTACTCAATAAATGGCCAATTTGTCGATCAACTTTATCAAAATCCATGCCTTTTATTACCTTATTCATAGCTGCTGCAATTTCTGGATTACAAAGCTGCCCAATACTCCCCTCATGGGTATGGACTATTTTGGTAGAGTAGGTGTAATTACCCTCCTCAATGGCCAAACCTATCTTTTTGTATGCATCTCTAAACGGCATTCCTTCATTTACTAATTTGTTTACCTCCTCCACACTAAATAAGAATTGATATTTAGGATCTTCTAACAACCCTTGTTTCACTTCCATATTTTGTATCATTAAGGAAGCCATCTCCATGCAATTTTTTAATTGTTGGAATGCAGGAAATAAATGTTCTTTCAATAATTGTAAATCACGATGATAGCCCGATGGCAGATTAGTGGTCATCATCATAATTTCATTAGGCAATGCTTTAATTCTGTTGCAATAGGATCGGATGAGTTCAAAAACATCCGGATTCTTTTTATGTGGCATGATACTAGAACCCGTTGTTAATGCTTCTGGAAAGGTAATGAAGCCAAAATTTTGATTCATAAATAAACAAGCATCCATACTTAATCGAGCTAGGGTATCTGCAAAATTTGCCAAGGCCATTGCAGTAATTCTTTCCGCCTTGCCACGACCCATTTGCGCATACACCACATTGTAGTTTAAGGTTTCAAAACCCAATAGCTCCGTGGTTCTTGTTCTATTAATGGGAAAAGATGAGCCATAGCCAGCTGCGGATCCTAAAGGATTTTTATTCACCACCGTATATGCCGCTTGTAACACCGTCATGTCATCCACCAAACTCTCTGCATATGCACCTAACCACAATCCAAAAGAGGATGGCATAGCCAATTGCAAATGTGTATAGCCTGGCAATAAGTCATTTTTATGCTGTTCGCTTTTTTCTTGTAATAAACTAAATAAGGATTGAACCGATTTACTTAAGTCCATCAATTCTGCTCTTAAGAATAATTTTAAATCCACTAAAACCTGATCATTTCTACTTCTTGCACTATGGATTTTCTTTCCAATATCACCCAATTTTTCTGTCAAAAGCATTTCTACTTGTGAATGGATATCTTCTACGCCTTCTGCTAATTTAAAATCACCCGCTTGTATTAATGCATAAATTTCAACCAAGGCCTTTTTTATCTGCACTTGCTCCTCTTTGGTTAATAATCCCACTTCGGACAACATGGTCGTGTGTGCAATAGAGCCCAATACATCATAAGCTGCCAAGTATAAGTCCATCTCTTGATCCATACCTATCGTAAACTGTTCAACCGAACTAGCTACTTGATTATTTTTTTGCCAAAGCTTACTCATGTGTAGTCATTTTTTCAATTAGTTGAATATAGGTATTTATGCCCTCTTGTATTTCTTTTACAAAGATAAACTCGTCAGCGGTATGGCTTCTTGCCGAATCCCCTGGTCCCATTTTTAATGTAGGAAAGGGCATTAATGCTTTATCTGAAGTAGTCACTGAACCATAATAGCCTTTCCCTAAAGCGGTTCCGGCTTGAATTAGTGGATGGTTCAAGGCGATACCTGTGGAACGCATTCTTAAACTTCTTGGTGTAACAGTAGCATCTACATGCTTGTTAATGGTTGCTAAAATTTCTTCAAAAGTATATAGCTCATTCACACGCACATCCACTACTATTTTACAAGTAGACGGCACAACATTATGTTGTTTGTTTTCAGTTTCAATAACCGTTACCGTCATTGTAACCTTGCCTAATAATTCAGATACTTTCTCAAATTCGTAGTTTTTGAACCATTCAATGGCTGGCAATATTTTGTACAATGCATTCTCCCCTTCTTCTCTTGCCGCATGCCCCGATTTACCAGTCGCCACTACATCCAATACCAACAAACCTCTTTCTGCAATGGCCATTTCTAGTAAGGTTGGCTCACCTACAATTCCAAAATCTATTTTTGGTAATAATGGTAATACTAGCTCAACGCCATCTACTCCAGAAATTTCCTCTTCGGCAGATGCGAGTAAAATGATATTAAAAGGCAAGTTTGAATGTTCATAGTAATAAATGAAAGTGGCGATCAAGCTCACCAAACATCCACCCGCATCATTACTGCCTAATCCAAATAATTTACCGTCTTTTTCAATAGGCGTAAAAGGATCCAACGTAAAACCCTTATTGGCTTTTACCGTATCATGATGCGAATTTAATAATAGCGTTGGCTTTGATGCATCATAATGCACATTAATAGCCCATATATTATTTTTCTTTCGTTCTGATTTAACTTTTTTCTGATTTAAATAGGCTTGAATTAAATCGGCTGTTTTATCTTCTTCCTTACTAAATGAAGGAGTAGCAATTAATTGTTCTAATAATTGTTTTGCTTCCTGTTGTAATAAAGCAATTAAAGCACTATTGTTTTGTATATTATTTGTCTGTGACATTATATTTTAATTGTGGTGCCAGCATTTCCGTTAATTAAATCATTCATTTTTTCTGCTTTTCCAATGATGACAGATTGTACACCACTTTCTAAAGCCAAATACGCGTTGTCAATTTTAGGAATCATTCCTTCAAAAATGACTTTTTGATCTTTTAATGAAACGTAAACGGATCGATCCATATACCTGATGACTGAACTAGGATCATTAAGGTCTGATAATACCCCTTCTCTTTCAAATCCGTAAATTAAATGCACTTCATAATCCTTTGCCATGCCTGTTGCAATGCTTTGTGCAATGGTATCTGCATTGGTATTTAATAATTGCCCATGTCCGTCATGCGTGATGGGCGCAATTACTAATTTTATTCCATCCTCTAATAATTTTTTCAGCAAATTCGTATTCACCCCATCCACATCTCCTACTAATCCATAATCTATTGCACTACCTGTTCTTTTATGAGCGCTAATTAAATTACCGTCCGTTCCTGTTAATCCCATGGCATGCACATCCAAGCCTTGTAACTGAGCAACAATATTTTTATTAATGTACCCTGCATATACCATGGTTACAATTTTCAAAGTTTCCGCGTCAGTAACTCTTCGGCCTTCAACCATAGTTTGTTCAACACCTATACTAGTTGCCATTTGTGTAGCTAACTTTCCACCACCATGCACTAAAATTGCCTGCCCCTTCAATTTTGAAAAAGCAGTTAAGCATTCCGTTAACAATGTTGGATTGTCAACGATATTGCCCCCGATTTTAATGACGTATAATTTTTCCATTTTATTTTGACATGGATATCAATACCCAATGTTTTTTTTATTTCATGAATTGCACAATTTTTATTTATGCATTTTTTACTATTTCAGCCAATACCGTTTGCGCTGCCCACACTCTATTAGATGCTTCCTTTGTCACTAAACTGTTTGGACCATCTAAAATCTCATCACTCAATTCTACATTTCTTCTTACTGGCAAACAGTGCATTACTTTTGCATTGTTGGTTGTTGCTAATTTTTCATTGGTTAGCATCCAATTGGCATCGGTACAAAGCACTTTTCCATAATCACTATAACTACTCCAGTTTTTCACGTACACAAAATCAGCATCCTTCAAAGCTTCAGCTTGATTATGGGTAATCGTTGCTCCATTAGTGTATTGAGTATCTAACTCATATCCTTCTGGATGGGTAATCACAAAATTGGCAGCACCCCATGCGTTGATCCATTCGCTAAAGCTATTGGATACACATTGAGGTATCGGTTTTATATGAGGCGCCCAGGTTAACACTATTTTAGGTTGCTTATTTTTTAAATTCTCATTCAAAGCAATTGACTCTTGAATGGTGATTATATCGGTTAAAGATTGTAGCGGGTGTAAAGTCGCTGACTCTAAACTCACTACTGGAATTCCCGCATACTTTATAAATTGGTTAATAATTTTTTCACCATAATCATCCGCTCTATTTTGTAAACTAGGAAATGTCCTTATGCATAGTATATCAAAATAATTACCCAATATGGGGGCCGCATCTTTTATATGCTCTACAGTTGTGCCATTCATTATGGCTCCCTCTGTAAATTCCAATGCCCACCCTTCTTTATCTACATTAAAGACAATCGGCTCCATACCCAAATTTTGAGCAGCCACTTGGGTACTTAATCTAGTTCTTAAACTTGGGTTTAAAAATAACAAGCCAATTCTTTTATTTGTGCCCAATGCTTTATCTATAAGGGGATTCGCCTTATAATGTAATGCTTGTTTTACCAATGCATTGATATCCGTAACATCTTTCACTGAAATAAACTGTTTCATAGCCTAATTGTTCTTTTGCTTCAAAAGTTGAATGGCGCTATTCAACCCAGTTATAAATAAATTGATATCCTCCATCGTAATGGCTAAGGAAGGCAATAGCCTTATCACATTTGGCTTAGCCTCTCCTGTAAATATTTTTAAATCATTCAATAATACTTTGCGTACATCCTCCAGTCCTTCTTCCATTTCAAATCCAATCATTAAGCCTCTACCTCTCACCGTTTTCACTCCTTCAGTATTTTTTAATGCATTTATTAAGTAATCTCCTTTTTCTTGAGCTGCTTTTATCAAATTGTCTTTTTCCATGACTTCAATCACCGCTAGTGCAGCAGCACATGCTAATGGATTGCCCCCAAATGTAGTACCCAGCATGCCAAACTTTGCTTGGATATGCGGTGCGATTAAGATACCGCCAATGGGGAAGCCATTTCCCATCCCTTTGGCTATAGAATAAATATCGGCATTCACGCCTGCATGATCGTGTGCGAAAAACTGACCCGAACGGCCATAACCACATTGCACACTATCCGCAATATATACCGCACCGCATATCCAAGCAAAGTTTGGCATGCTGGGTACTACAT